>Ga0209489_100700_pt1 | contig 65556 bp, 33 predicted proteins | sample SiratrowhiteBW_FD_187527 | JGI IMG/M metagenome (GOLD analysis project Ga0209489, IMG submission 187527) | Root nodule microbial communities of legume samples collected from California, USA - Siratro white BW (SPAdes) (version 2) | ecosystem: Host-associated > Plants > Roots > Nodule | place... | reverse complement strand
AAAAACAAAGAGTGAAAAAAAAAAAAAAAGATTTGGATAATTCATTCATTGATTACTACATTTATGTGGCTAAATCGAAATGGAACAGTACATTCAACAGTATATTAATGCAAGTAAAATTTGCAATTATAATTACAAAGATGACTGGTACGGAATGCTAGTTTGAGGCACCCAATCATCACCGTCCAAGAAGTTAGAGACAGTAAAATTAGCTGCATCAGTGGCATCGATAACATGATACCCAGACCAGTTTACTCGGTTTCCAGTGTTTGAACCAGGACCCATGTTATCATATTCTGCATAGTACAACGTGCTGAGTGCGAAATCCCCATTCCATTCATGCCAACCAGCAGGATCTATCAAACTATCCATGAAAGACTGCATATAAACAGTTCTTGAGTAATTCTTCCATGGCCTTCCAAGGTATGTTTCCACAGTACCAACCGTTGGAGCCAAATCCTGTGCTGCTTTTATGGTGGCATTTTGTATGGAAATGCCAGTGTTTTGATTTGGATCAGTTCGACCTTGTGCAGTGATGGCATTGAACTGTCCACTCAATGGAAGGCGGGGATACATGTTGCAGTTTTGCAAAACAGCCGCTGCGTTTCCAAATATGAAGTCAACTGTGCCATATATGTCACATTCTCGATAAAACTGCCTCATAGAATGAGTGTATAAAGTGTCTTGGTACCCTTCAAAACTACAGCTATAGAAAGTGGACATATCTGCTCCATTTCTTACTGCAACTGCTTGGTGCTTGCTTGGCCCTGCAGTGTTGCGGAATGTTATGTTCACTGCTACGAATGCTTGTCCTACCACAGCTGAAAAAATCACCAACAAATTAGCATGTGATAGAATATTTGAAGTAAGATATATATTCAAGTTCATAACAAAATATCATGCATTAGTTACATTTATTTAGGATGTTATGCTTACCAAATGTGGCTGAGTTGAATGTTGTAAAGCCATCAACAACGTTGTGATCGCCAGTTATAATTGTCCGATTGATCCCATCTCCAATTAACATCAAGAACTTCTTGTTTTTTGCTATAGATACATACTCTTCATATATACCCTCGGTGATAACAATAATGAAGTAGCCATCCGTAACAGCTGTGTTATTTGGTGCAGCAGCTATGGCATCGTTTATGGTGGTAAAGTTTCCACTTCCATCCTTACTAACCACCACAATATCACTCACCACAACGCTTCCTGGTTCATCCGATGTTTGAAGTAGTTTTCTCCCTTGACCTTTAGCAGAATCATAAATGGCACGGGCTTTGTTTGACATATTCAAGGATAAACCATCCTTCTGGATGGCTCCATGGTGCTGCCATATTTTGTTCTCAGGAACCCAAGCCTTGGTGAACAAATAAAGTGAGACGCTATTAAGCTTCATATCATCCGAGAGTTGGGAAGAAAGACCATTCTTCACTCTTGGATCAGAAGCTGACGTTTGCAGGCCATCTAAACAAGTTTGCTGATTTGTCAAAACAGCACTAAGCAATGTGTGAACATCGTCTGCTTGAGAGGTGGGAAGAACAACGTTAGGTTCATCGACAGTGTCAAGTGTGGTTGATAAGTATTCAAAGTTTAGTTCAGAAAGGAATTGGCAATCTTCAAGAGCAAGGATTGTGGGGTGGGAGAGAGAGGAGGGATTTTGAAGATATGAGTACATCGTGTTCAAGAACTTACGAGACTGGGAAAGGGATTTTCGAACAGAAATCTGGCAATAGTCATATATGCTACCATTTTGATTAGCAAGAATAAATTTGCAGTAAGAAGGGTCCAAGGTGTAGTGGCATACGGTTTCTGGTGGAACAACTGCATGGCTATTATCAGCTATGGAAATCGACGTGAAGAATGATAGCAGAAGGGAAACACAGAGTGTTCGAGCGTAGAAGCTGTTAAAAGCCATAGCCATTGGTATTTTGGATGGAAGAATAGCAAATAAGAGTTGTTTGTAGCTTGAAGATGGGATGGAAGATATGATCGATGCATACAGAGTCGGGTTCTTATATAGGGCTGGGTGACGCTTTTGTCACATTAAAATTGTGAGATAATTAATGTGGTGATCAATGCATGGTAGAAGGGAAGTCAACTTTAAGGAATTTTCGTTGCCTACTTTGTGTTGATGTCGTGGCGACCATTAACATAGTCAACAACTCTAAATCAAACCACTATGTATATCACATTCATTTTGATTAACAATTTAGGACGAACATTCATTAGGTTTAAAGCATCGTGCATGTATGCAAATATTCATAGGAATATTATGTGTATTTCTTTATATTGGTAGCAGGATTTGTTTGGTAAGTGACTTATCTGATAACGAATTAGATATGATATAAAGCTTGTGAATGGTGGGGTTGGTTCCCAGTAATCACAAGATACGCGGCAACGCAAAACATAAGAATAAGTAAACTAAAGTGGATACGAATATTGACAACATTGTGTTATGTTGCATTATATCCCACAGAAAGTCAATCTTTTTGGTGACGCTCGTAGAATGTTGCAAATAGAATAATGTTTGAGAGATTCTCAGGAATGTATGTAGTCAGATAATTTCCCGTATGCGGCAGAGCCATGTATGCTTTATAATATATAACGTGGTAGTTATAGCCAACATTTCTTTTGTTTTAGGTTTTTTTTTTTTTTCTCGTTTATTTCCTTACTCAGTGTCCACCAACCTACTCCTGCACATAATATTTTGTTCTCGTTCATAACTTGCCAGACTGCCTAAATTGGATAATTTTTCTTTTCAAATTTATCAGACAAAATTTTAAAATATAACAAAAATGGATAAAGTGTATTGGAGTAACCTGGCTTTAAATAAGAAGTCATACATTTGAAATAAAGTTCTACATATAAATGAGTTTTTTTTTTTTTAATTTATCGTGCAACATCAAAATTAGAACTTGGGCTTTCGAAATACGATTTCTATATTGAAATAAAAGTCAGGTTATGATAGTATGGTTTTTGTTTTCATAGTTTAAGATAGTTTTGAAAAGGTATGTCTAATTAATCAATACAAAAGACAACTAAAAGAAAAGACAATTATCAGTAATGATCTTTTGTGACGATAAAAAAGTATGTATAAAGAGTGATAAAAAAATTAATTTGTGATGAAATTTTTTTAAAATATTTTTGATAAATTCTGTAACAAGCATATGTTAATTTTAACACTCTGACATAAAAGGTATCACAAGAATATCTTGGTGATAATATTGTAATATCAGTATCACAAATCATTATTATAAAATATATAAAGATAATGAATGACAATAATTTTTTTAAGGAAAATATTAGTTTGACTTTACAAATAACTCCCATTTAATATTGTTTTTACTAATAAAATATTATATATAAATAAAATAATAATATATATTGATATCAAATGGAAGGGAAAGATAAACAGTAGTATTAAAATATTATATTTTTTTTTTAAAGACAAAATCAAACGTCACAAAAGACAACAGTGGCTTAAGCATGTCAACTTTTCCTTTAAAAATCTAACAATTAGTCATTTACTTATGGTGAAAATACTATCACTCTAAAGACATAATTATCGTAACTCTCGTTTCAATACAAAAGTGAAAGACTTACAATACATTTTCTAACAAGAAAAGTAATGCGTCATAAGATTATTTTGGTTCTCAATAACTTTTACATAAAACTTAATTTATTAAAATTTTATTTAACTTATATATTTGATCACTTTATCCAAAAAAGTACTCCCTCTATTTTAAAAATGTTTCGATTTAATCTTTTATTTTTTAAAATTTTAATACTAACATTTTGTGGGATTTTTTTTGCTGACTTTGATAGTAAAATTAAAAATATTGTATATTTTTTACATTTTGGAATATATATATATATATATATATATATAATAAGTGTTTCAAAATCTTCACTATAATATTTTAATATTTTTTATACTATGTGGAGGCTTTTAATCGGGTGTAAGTATTTTAAAATCGTTCTTATAATAATTTAAAATTATAAAAAAAACATAAAAGAATTATAAAATTTGAACTTTTCTGTTTATAGAATATTGTATTGTGTCTAGTAGTTACTATACATAATTTAAGGTCAAACTCTTGGTGAGTGTTACAACAATACAAACAAAATAATGGTCGAGAGATTCTTAAAAATGTAGGTAGTTAGATAATTTTCCTCCTGCTGCTAAATATATCAGAGAAATGTATATTTTGGTGTAATAATTGGTTTGGTGTGAATTCAGTATCGCGATTTGGTAAATGTATATTTTTTAGGTTTCTACAATACTGGAAAGTAAAAAAGGTTATGACATGTAAAGTAAAATGTGGTTAATTATTGTTTGGTATATGTGAAAGTATAGAAATTATATTATTTTTAAAATAAAAATTTTAAAAGTTTTTTTTCATTATAAGTTAAATCATGGACTGTGATTAGAGCTAAGTAAAATAAGGTTAGTTTCACATTCTCAAATTGGTATTTATATAAACTAATGTGCATGATTATAATTAATTGATAGAAACAAGGTAGGATACCTAAAGTGGGGAGGCAAGTTATATTAGTCAAGTTTTACTTTGTTCGGTTGAGTGATAGTAAGAAAAAAATTATTCTCATTATACAACTGTCAAATAGTAGGACTGTGTGTTTGTTTATTGGTACAGGAACAGTCTAAGCTCGAAATGAAGAATTAGCTGCAAATGATGATTGAAGCTTTGAATTTGTTACTTAGAGAGTCTGGTGGATGTCTGTAAATTTTTTGTCAAATTTGAAACCAGTAACCGTATCTAGTATTCATTCTGAACTCTTAGCATACATGATGTATTGTTTGTGTGTAGATGTCTGGTCTATATTGATTATGATGTGAGTGTGCCAAAATTTTTCATTGTTATATTTTATAGATATATTAGTAGTATATAATCACATTTATTCTATCACATTAATTAAATTTATTATGAATTTTTTTACTTATTTAAAATATCTTTACTTTTTATTTTATTTTTTATTTAAATTCGTCTTAGACATTACTTTGAATTTTGACATTTCAACTAAACTCACATCTAAAAGGTCAAGAAACATATTATTAAAAGGAAAAAAATACAAAATTATGGGATTGAATAAACCAAACCCATATGACAAGAAAAATGACAAATACCTTAACTTTTTATTCTTTTTTCATCTTTTTCTTTTATTTTTACCCTCACCTCCAATCGAAATAAACCCAAAAAAAAAAAAATCTAACAAAAAAAATCCATTTAGAGTTGTTGTGGTCATCAGTAAGATGAAATCATCGTCAACTTCTTCAGAAAAATATTGGGACTTACTTAGCTTCACGAACACCTACACGATTTAGTGCATAATTATTTTCTAACTCCGAAAAAACTTTCTTAAGAACAGAGTTATCTTTTACAACATTCATTCTCAAAGGAACAAACAACACACCCTTATTAAGTTTCGAGTCATGTTTATTGATTGACAACATTCATAAAGCAAGCTACGGTTAAGCTTCCAGTGCTCTCATGCACAAATTAAAAGTAAATCAGAAAGACTAAGAAGATATAATCCTAGAAAAGATTAGGAGAGTAGTCTTACAAGTTTATTTTATTGGAATACAGTTATATGATATAAAAATAACACTTTGAGTTAAAAAGAGAAAATATTATTTTTATTTTAAAATATATATTTTTACTAATAATCAAATAAAATATTAATTAAAATGCAGATGCTATAAGATTAAAATTAAAGTCATAAATGTAGATATTATAAGTAAAAATTATAAAGAAATCTTAAAAATGATGTATCAGCTTTAAAACACATAAATTAAGTTAACACTTGGGTAAAATTATGAAGTGCCTGTTGAAGGTAATGTATCCGTCCCCTTCAAATATATGCATTAATTTGCGTAAATATTTCTAACAACCTTACAATAGAGTTTTGCTCATTTATAAATACAACAGAGAGACACTTGCGTGAGACTTACAAAAACTATTAAGCAACTTTGCTCTTATTACACGTAACTATCTTGCAACTTCAATGTTTGACTATATCAATCCACTACTATACGGAACGCCAGTTTGAGGCAGCCAGATATCCCCGTCCAAAAAGTTAGACACAGTAAAGTTAACCGCATCAGTAGCATTGATAATATGATAACCAGACCATGTTACTCGGTTTTGGGTGCTTGAACCAGGTCCTGTGTTATTGTACTCTGCATAGTACGAGGTGTTTAGGGCAAAATCTCCACTCCATTCGTGCCACCCTGCAGGATTTATCAAACTATCCATGAAAGACTGCATATAAACTGTTCTTGAGTACTCTTTCCATGGTCTCCCAAGATATGTTTGAACGGTACCAACTGAAGGAGCCAAGTCATCAGCAGCTTTTATAGTGGCGTTGTGAATGGAAGTGCCTGTGTTTTGATTTGGGTCTGTTCGGCCTTGTGCGGTGATGGCATTGAATTGTCCACTCAAGGGAAGGCGTGGATACATGTTACATGTTTGGAAAACAACAGCAGCATTTCCGAATATGAAGTCAACGGTACCATAGATGTCACATTCACGGTAAAACTGTCTAAGAGAATGCGTGTACAAGGTATCCTGATACCCCTCAAAGCTGCAGCTGTAAAAAGTGGACAAATCTGCTCCGTTTCTCACTGCAACTGCTTGGTGCTTGCTTGGCCCGGCTGTGTTTCGGAATGTCATGTTAACAGCTACGAACCCTTGTGCTACCACAGCTACAAGTGCACACGAAATTTCATGTTATATTATAAGTCAAAAGAGAGATAAATTCATTATCTTGCTATGTTAGCATGTTGGTTCTGAACATTTAGTTCGGATTAGTAAGTTTAAACATAAGGAAGATATGTATATTTAGTTTTCTCACCAAATGTTGCTGAGTTGAATGTTGTAAAGTTATCGACAACATTGTGATCGCCAGTGATAATCGTTTGATTGATCCCGTCTCCAACCATCATCAAGTACTTTTTGTTTTTGGCTATGGATATATACTCTTGATACACACCTGCAGAGATGAAAATTAAAAAGTAACCACTATCAGCAGCTGTGTTATTTGGCGCAGCTGCTATAGCATCGTTGATGGTAGTGAAGTTTCCGCTTCCATCCTGACTAACAACCACAATACCATTGACCACCACATTATCGCTGATATTTTGAAGTAGTTTTCTGCCGTGACCTCTAGCAGAATCATAGATGGCACGTACACCGTTAGTCATATTCAATGGTAAACGACCGTTGCTGAAACCCAAGTGTCTCCCATTAGGTTCCCATGATGTTGAGATTTTCTTCTCAGGCACCCAACCCTTGATGAACAAGTCAAGCGAAAGACTGTGAAGCTTCGTGTCATCAGAGAGTGATGAAAAAAGATCATTCTTCACTCTTTGATCAGAAGCCGTGGTCTGTAAGCCTTCTAAACAAGTTTCTTGGTTTGTCAAAGCTGCACTGAGCATGGTTTGCTGGTCTTCGGCTTGAGCGGTGGGAAGATCACCGCTAGCATTATCAACATTGTCGAGTGCGTTTGATAAGTATTCGAAGTTTTGCTCGGCGAGGAATTGACAGTCTTCAAGGGCGCGAATTGTGGGAAGAGACAAAGAGGATGTGTCTTGGAGGAATGAGTTTACTAGGTTTAAGAATTTGCGGGACTGGGACAAGGACTTTCGGACAGAAATTCGACCATAGTCAAAGACGGTGCCGTTTTGATTAGCAAGCACAGATTTGCAGTAGGAAGGATCTACGGTGGATTGGCAAAAGGTTTCTGCTGGAACAACATCACTTTTATTGTTAGCAGCTACGGAAATCGGTGACAAGAAGGATAACAGAAGAGAGACACAGAGCGTAAGAAGGGACAAGTTCTTAAAAGCCATTGGGTTTTTCGAAAGCTATAAGAATGTATATATGAGAATGAAATTCATGCTGTTGCGGGCTCTTATATATAGGGCCAAGACGAAGATCAATTTGATCTTATAAAATTGTTGGTCGTAAATCGAAATCTGAAAATGAAGGCACCGCACGAATAAAAAATGTCAACTACAAGGACTTTGCGTTTGCGTAGCTACTTGATGTTGATGTGGCTACCATGAACACAATGAACTCGCTACCAACTCGCGATAATGAAATATTTTCCAAGTTGTTGGGTAGAAATTTGATAGGTATAATCATACAAGTAGTATACAAATGTTTCCAAAATGGTGGTTTCAATAGTATATATTCTAAAACGAAAAAAAAAAAAGGTTCTAATTTGGTTCTTAAAGTCAATACAATTATATTAATTGCTATGATTCTTAATATTGCATAACAAAAATATTTTGTTATTAAAATTAGTATTATCATTGTACTAAAGAAGAAAAATTTGTAAGAAAGAAAGTGGTACTATCAATTTTTATGTGGGAAATGGAGTTTTTGGTCTTATAAATTACTTTATCTCTGTTTCTTAGTATAGAAACTCGTATCATTGGACTTGAAAAGAAGCATTCATCAGGCAATTTTACAATTATTGGCTTATACCATTATATACTCTCAATTGTTGCCAAGGGAATATTCATTTTAATTTTCTATTTTTAAAATTTCTAAAAATATCACGTTCCTCTCAATTTGTTTCTTTAGGATAAATTGTCAAAATTATGCTTTATAAAATATAATGAATATTGTCTCAAATATATGGTATATTGTGTATTTTACTTCTTTTGAAGAAGATACTCGTTATCTTTTTTTCTACTTTATCCGGTGAGAAATTGAAAATGTAATCTATATGCATAATTTGACTTGTGTTGAAGTTTTTCTTTTAATGATATTTGTTTATTATATACAAAATGTGTTTTCGACATGTTATTTGCAAAATATGGTAAGGTTTTATCTAGATTATGCACAATCGCGTTCTTTTTAACCTTCACGATACTATTAATTTGATAAAAGTTAGATCGTAGACATGATTACTGGATGATGTTCAATGTTTTTTTTTTTGTTGTCAAAAGTGGATGGTAGTGTTTAATGTTTTTTCAATCGGTGTAACAATCCTTCTGTTTCTCTTTTATCCTTTTAAACTAACTTATAGTTAAGACACATATTAGATTGGCTAGCCCTTGTACTCAACTTCTAATCACCTTGCTTAAAACACATTACAAATAAACTACTTTTCTTTCCTTCATTAATTGGCAGTTATTAATTTTTTTTTTTTTCTGAATGGTAGTGTCTCATTTGATTTGTTTACGGAACAAATTGTTAGAGAGAAAAAATGGCCACTCATAAACTTGAGTAAAGATGTAGATGACGTGTATATCCTGCAACCCAATTCGAGGAAGCTGGTTCAAGATTTCGATATTAATCCGAAGTATTTTAGCAACAAATTTAAATTGTGCTTTAAGATTTTTTTTTTATACTAATCCAATATTTCATTCTTTTCAAAAGTCTAAGTTTTAAAAATAAATATATATTAATAATAATTTTCAATCAATAAATAATATTTGATATAATATGCTATTATATTTATAATATTATATATATGTATATTATTGCTAAATTATCCCATAACATTTCAGTGGAGAACTGGTGGAGTGAAATCGACTTTAATAACCAAAGTCGTTTAGAAATGCAGATAGGTTTAAATTCTTTCTGACAACAACTAATATTGTTATGGATTAAAGGAAAAAAATTACAATAACCAAACTCATTAAGGATTTTCATAGACTAGATTTAGTTTTTAAATATTAAAACAAAATTAAGCGACAGGGACAGTTTTGAAAATCAAATTGATAAATATTATTTAAAAAATTTTGTTTGGTCGTTAGCTTATTTGATAGCATCGAAAATTATTCTATTTTGTCAACTGTAGGGTTGATTCCGAGCAGTCATATGACACGTAAACACGAAAAATAAGTCACGTACATACATCGCTTATTTGACCATGACATGAGATTATTGCATCGTCTCTTGGTCCATGCATGTATGACAAAAATACCAATGTGGGGTTGTTGATCAACAATAACGAATTAATAATAATAATAATAATAAAAATAACAGTGATAATAGTAAAACGTAAGAGTTAATTAACATTTTCTTAAATTGTAGCTTTACATAAAATTAAGAAAATAAAATTGTCTATAAATATTTATTTTTTCAAGATTAGTATTAATGAAGTATTTATAATAATCATTATATATCGCTCGTGATCAACGTCCCTGATATTAGTAATTGTTATTTTAGATTTCTTTTATATACCATGTTATAGTTTGGTATGGAGTAGTTAGAATTTTATTATCATTATAGACATTGAAAAATTGTGTTTTAAATAATTGATAATTTACATTCTCAAGAGAAAAACTACGATTTTTTTATTATATACGGGATATTGACTTTTTGTTTCTATTGTATATATAAAGTCAAGCCTAATCTTTAGTTTTTGTCTATAAGTGCAACGGTTGAAGACCATAATCCAAAAGTTTAAAAAAAATTACAGTTGTGTCCTATAAGAGTTTATGTATTATTTTATATGATTGTTATAAATAAAATTGAAATTCTTGTCTAGTTTTATATTTCTTTTTATTTAAATCATGATATATGATTGAAATATCGTTAGTTTTTTTTTTTAAGCGTTGTATTCATAACGTTAAATAAATTTCAAATATTTTGTGATACATCAACTAAGTGAAATAATAATAGTAATAATAATAATAATAATTTAAAGTAATTTTTTTATCTCGTATAATATCTATACTTATTAATAAAGATAATTCTTTTTATAACTACCTTTTTTATCAATTTTATCTTAATTAATATAATTATTTTATTATCTCATTCTTTAAGTTTTGTAATTGTTGTTTTAAATAATACTTATAATTATTAATTAATAGAGAGATATTATGTTTATAATAGTGTATAAAATTCGTTAACTCATTTATGTTATAATTTTATCTTTATTAATATAACTCATTTTATTATTTTACCTTTCTAAGTTTTGTAACTATTTTAAAAAAAAAAATCAAGTAATTACCTACAATAAAAAATATTTGTGATAAAAACAATTATAATTTTACTACAGATTTTTTATATTTTGTAATTAAATTTTATAAAATATATTTATACATTTAATAATATCTTTTATTTTAATAATTATGATAAGAATTATTTTTTATATTCATTCCACATATGTTTGAAAACTATTTTTGGATTATTTTATATTTATGGATTCATGTCAATATTTATTAAAAATTAAAATGAAATCATTTTTTAAATATAAACTTAAATAAAAAGTTAATTTTAAATTGCAATATAAATAAAGTTCGATCATAAAATATTAATATAAACAAAATTATTATTTTTAAATATCAAATTAAATTAATTGCGTCATAAAATATGTTTTAAAATTTAATCTCTTTAAAAATAATTATAATTTCATAAGTGTAAATAAAAAACATAAATCTATAAACTCAAATTATAAATAATTCTTTAAAGTTGAAGTTTTTTCCCGTCGCTTAATCCAAAAAATCCATATATAAATCGTCAACCTGATATCATAATACACTTACGTATGAGTAATTAAAAAAAATATTGATATTTGTTATTTACGTAAAAATATCCATTAGAAGTAATTATTAGATATTCATTACAGATTTTACCTACAACTATTTGCATATATTATCTTCTATTTTTCATCCTATGTATCCACAACTCAAATTATAACTAAAATTTAAGTGACAGTGTATTAGTAAACAAGGAAAATTTTTGTTTGTTTTAGTATGAAATTATGATATATTGTTCACCAATAGCAAACTTATATCAATTCCTTTAAAAGTGTTGTGTTTAAAAATTAAATTATAACTATAAAATTAATAAATCTAACTTAATCAACAGCTTAAAAATTCATCTGTTATGTTTGTTTTCTATTTAAATGTCTAAAATAAAGGTTTGTTTCAATGGCCTATGGCCTACACACTCGTGAATTGAGTGCAACTTATATTGGAATGTGTACAAATAGAATCACACACATAATAATTCATCACATATCACAGAAATCAAATTTATAACATACATTAAACAAAATTTCAAAACCGTTAAGTTATGACATGGAAAAAGGATTTGGAAAACTATAATACCCATTGTTTACTCTACAACCAACTTGCATAATTGCTTGCATTCACAACTTGGACCAAATTCTTGCTAGTTGTGACTGCTTTAAGCCTTTCAGCCATGGAAAACCTTAGGAAAAAGATACTTTACATTCTAATTACTCTTTTTCCTCTTTTTCCGAGTGTTTCCACCAAAAGCTAAAGTCTAATTCTTTCAAGACAAGGAAGTTATGGATTTGTATAACTAATTTCAAACAAAAATAAAGTTCAAAAAATTCAATTTAAACTATTGATGCAATTAAGATAGTCGAATACATGAATTAATCAATCAATTCGGATGGAGTTACTTAATCCAAATTTTACTTAAGTTACACAACTCAAAACAATATAGAAATAAACTTAATTCATCAGCAATCTTTTCGAGCAAAAACTTCTTCCATATACTTGACCAATAGTTAAACCTTAATTAACATAAATTTAATCAAGCTATTTAATGACTTTATCGGAAATGCCTTTTGCACTCCTGCTTTTATTGGGTAGAAATTATATTGGACACGAAATCTAATTAATCTTTATATTTATTTATTTGTTTATTTATAAATTATACATACTTGACAAAACTATGCAAAACAGGTTATTATGGAGAATTAGAATAAGGACACGAATATATTTACCACTGATCAAGAGATATACAACCATACATATAATAGCATTTTATTTATATTTTTTTTATTTATGTATGCATATTATCATTCTGTTAAAAGCAAGAAGTTATCTGATTCTTTAAATAATAAAGAGTTTGAAAACATTTGTTAGAATAGTATAAGAAAAGTGAAACAGGAAAATTATGTGGTGTGGATGTTCTTGCCATGAAAACAGGATGATCATGTAAAAAAAGCAATATGATAAAAAAATTATCTAAAACTTAAAATGCGTTATAGATTATCTTTCATTATTGCTCCTAGCTGAAATCTTTCTTTAAAAGGGATGAAGTTTTTAAAAATTGCGAACCGACGATATATAATATACTCGTATAATTTTTTCGTAGGAAATTATAATATTTGATATTCTTATCACTAAAAGATTCCACACGTGCACGTGTCATTTCAGACTTAATTTGCCATTACAAATTAGAGAGAGTTGATCTGCCTTATCTCGAAAAATACATCATTAAATGAAACTAATTTATAATATAAGTTTATAATAAGAGGAATTTTTATTGTATAAATCAGTTTTATAAAATTATTTAAACTTTAAATTCACTAATACGTCAATTGACAAAGCACTTTTGCTTTTACAGGAGACTAAGACCTAATTAAATTTGATAAAATCTAACATTTCCGTAACGTCCACGATTTTGGAAATGAAAGTTGCTAAATTTGAAGCCAATCATTGGATATCATATGATTAACCACACGCCCCATTTCTGAATCATGACATGGAAGTCCTAAGATTTCAAATAAACTTGCAGTTATTGCGTAAATGTGTAATATATATGTTGAATGTAAACCAAACCAATATAAGCATCGATATCCTTATCTCTTGCTCTTATAGACATGAAGCATCTTTCTTTCTTTTTGCCGCACTCACACTTAAGTTTTTTAATCAGAACTACAGTAAGTTAACAGGAAAATATAAGAGATGTTTCTTTTGATATAGATGAGAGTAATATAACACATATTACAATCAAACAAATTTTTACTAATTTTTTCTTTAAATTACAAGTTGATATATGTGAATGTAGACAAGCAATAGCTCACCCCATACGGAATATCCCAAAAAGGTATCTCGTGACCAAGCAGCAGTATTAATTGGTGATAAAAAGAAGAAGAAGAAGAAGAAGAAGAAGAAGAGGGAATAAGCAGCAGTATTTGATTATCTGAGTGGATCTCGATAATGAAATTCAAAGGGTAGACCAGATGGGAATGAACTTTAGTTTCGTGTTACTATTTTTTTTCTTGTCTCTTTTCTATTTTTTCTATTTTTTCGGCACCTTTAAGGAGCAATTTATTGTCTAGATCGAGAATATGTCATATATTATAGCGAAATATATGGAACCACTGACCAGAAGATCAAAGATGCGAGCTGTTGGCAGAGCCAACTTTATGTGGTAATTATCTATCCGATTATTTATTTTTGAGAAGAAACTAAGTGCTGAACTATTACAACTTTTGACCCTTTATTTTCGTGTTATAATGGCTTAAAAAATAAGCTAAACTTGACTTTGAGAACAACTTGAGATTAAACACCTCTTCACAAGTTGGAAGCAAAGCTCCTTTGTGAAGATAGTATTATACCCAACGCGTTGAAGAGAATAAAGTGTACGTAGAGTTTACCTTAAAATCAAAATAAGCAAAAAGAGGTTACAGCTGATCTACCTGTCAAACTCGATTTACATATGTCTTCATGTGTACGTGTATATTATTGGTTAGTTTTATTAATTTATTTAGTTGACGCCTGGGACAATGACGCGTTGGTTCCTTATGTGTGTGCCTTGACCGTCTAATAAGGACAAAACGTAAACGTGGGTTTGAAGTGGAAAGTGATTAGAAAATGATTTGTTGAAATAGGTATATAGGGAAGTGAGAATTGATAGACTAAAGACTGCGTATACAAGCACATCGAATCTTAGTCGCAGGTTAATTAGATCTGGACAAGCAACAATATTATAGAAAGTGATTAGGATGATAGAGTTTTGCAAGCAAGTAATAGAATAGTCAAAAGCCCCAGTGAATTGATACCCTACCTGGCATGGACATTAAGGGCTGGTATCTAACTTACAAAGTATTTGGCTGAATGCACACAAGTATCCAGCCTGTACCAAGCATACATGCTGAAATTTTTCTAAGCCGGTGTTTTTTTAAAACATTCTAACAAATCTCTACGACAATCCTCTAGATGCCAAATTTGATTTATATGTGTAAATTATTTTACCAACACTCAGTTTATAGTGCTGAGGATAGTCCAAAAATCTGACTCTCAGATCACATTATAGATAAGATGCATTTGCAGATAATGCATCTCCCATATAAGATACATAGCACCTTTTTTCGTATGCGTTCGTACAGGTTATTAGGAGGCGAGTTTCTGAATCTTTCTTAAAAAAACGAAAAATGTCTTAGGTGTCTGCCACATTTAGAATTTTTACGGGATCAGCATTAAAATTGAAAAATTCAAATATCATATTAGAATTTATTTAATTTTGACTCAATCCAAAAGTTAAATTAAAAGTAAAAGGACTGTCAAACTCATATAAGAAGTAAGAGTTGTGTGATATATTTTAAGCTTCACAAACCCGTCCGTAATTCTTAAAATAACTATTTTACTATTCTTTAAAGTGATTTTCAAATTATCTGGTCTAAAAGATTTTTTGAAACACGTTTTTATTTATTTATAAAATACATTACAAAGCAGGTCTTTTTATATTTCTGAAGTAAAATTTCTAGAATGCATTAAATACATTTTAGAATAAACTTATCAAAATAAGATTTCAATAATAAACTTTTCAAAATATATATAATATTTTTCAGAACAAGCTTTCTGGATGTGTTTTGGAAGGACCTTTCAAAAACGAGATTTCATTTTTAGTGTTTTCCTTCTCTTCTTCTTTTCTATCGATGATGGTGCAGTGAAAGCTGCAATGGCGGCGGCAGCGATCGTGAGGTACAGTGAGGGAGAATCCAGTCATTTCATCCAATTGTAGGAGTACATGTTCAAAAGTAGGGGTGGAGGAAGTGATTACCCTTAAGCTTTTAGCCACTTCCGTTTTCATATTTTTGGTTAGCTGAAAATGGTATATATTTTGGACAGGAATACAAGGAATGGCCCAACTCATTTAAATAGCCCTGCATTAAATTCTCAAATAAACTTCTCAATGGATGCAAAGTGTGTGCCTCCATACCTTCAGGGGGACAATACAAGTTTGCACAGTAATAAAATAATACACAGCGGAAACAAATCTCTGAATGTAGAAGAAATTAACAGTAAAATTGAATATATGACAATAATTGTAGCATCATAAATTAGATCATGGGCACCGAAATTTTTAATGTGAAAACTTAATCTAAGAGGTAAAAACTATAATTAAAATTTTGATTGTTGAGCCAAAACACAAGCTCAATCAAATAATGTGAAGTGGAATTTCTAAATTTAATATCTCCAATCATAGTTGCATGTGCATACCTCTGAAAGGAAAGATTATTACTTCATAAATAAAGCATGAAACATGTAGTATAAAAAAATACCTCAAAATTCATTCCAATATTTTTATTTCACAATAGTCTACTCTATCACATGAATCATATTTGACTTTGTGCACATCAAACTACTCTAGCAATGGATGCGTAAAAATTATATTTAATATCCAACTTCTTATATTTAAAAAAAATGGGTTTAATACTGGACTTTTATAAAGAATAAAAAGAAGTATATATTGCTTTAGCATTTTACATCTAAGATCATTGAAACATTCTTTTAGTATAATATTTTTGTCACAGTACGAATTACTTCTCTCACCCATCATATATTCATATGCTAAAAATGTGTTTAGCAACTATCATAACAAAAATATAAACTAAATATTTCTTCAACTAATTTATCAAGATACAATAATTCTTCTTGTATCTAGCTTACAATAAATTCAAACTCCTTTGTACCATTTTTTTTATCAGCAAACTCCTTATACCGTGTTAAATGTCACAATGATCATAAAAAAGTGAGATGTGTTCTAAATTCAACAAGTATATTGGTTGAAGAAGTAATAATTTGATAAAAAAAATACAAAAATCAATATTATAAAGATGGATACAATACATTACTCTAATAATCCGTAATTATCTAGGTGAATAGGAAAATATCATAAAAAAAAAACTATTGTTGGTAACTTTCAAATGTTAAGTGCCGGTAACAATGGAAGACAAAAATAATTATGGGTTTATTAAGGACATGATAAGTATATTAGTCTTATAAGTAATTTAGTAGAAAGTATAAGTACTGTCTCCATGAATACAGTGATTTAACAATTACGCAATCAATTAATTACTCTTTCGACTTAGAAATCAAACTAGATGAAAAAAAAAATAGTTTACGTTTTTTTTTATCTTAAAAGAAAATAAGAACAAATGCAAAATATATGCAATGTTTCTTGTTTATAATTGTTTACTTCTAACGATAAAAAAAATAAAAAAATTATGCACGTCTACTTAAGAGCGTATAATTGAGTTATTGAGATTTTCACATCTGATTCGATGTGTGACACTCAATAATTATTTTAATTTTTCTTTTTTTTCTCTCAAAACTCTCGAGTCTTTACGTTGAATTTTTCTTCAACTTGGCACTTTTCATCTTTCTATATTATTAGTTTCTTTATTTCAAGTCGAATTTTAAATTGATCAATTTTCTCAATAAAATATTAATAATTTCAGACTCTCAAATACCCTGAGCTTTCAAGAAATAAAATTCGGTCAATCTAGAAGTAATACTTACAATAATATTCCAAGTTAACACCAACAAACTCAAAATATAAAATAACCTTAAAGTGTAGAAGAAAAAAAATAGTGACATTTTAATAAAATGTAATAGAATTAAAAAAGCGTGAATTTGGGATATAGAGAGGGAGAATTTGCCAATTTTTATTTAGAATAAAATTTGATGTTTTGATTCGTGATTTTTGAGTAAAAAAATTAACGTTGATTAAAAGAATAAAAATTTTGAATAAAAATATTTTATAAAGAAAATTTGATGGCAATATTAAATTTTGTTTAATTTAAAAAGAAAGAGGCTTAGTTGTTTAAAAAAAATAGAAGACTAAAATTGAATTCAATAAATATATAATAACGAGATTAAAAATGTTTATTAAAAAACGGTAATAAAATAATCTAATATTATAAAATATATTTTTTTATTAAATATTGTAACATAAAATATGTAAGAATCCTACTTTTTTCTATTATATTTATGTTTTTCTGTTCTTTATAAAACAATGTTTCATATGTTATGATCAAACAGTAATGTCCAAGCCGCCAAAACTGAAGATCCCTGATTTCTTAAAATCAACATTTTGTTTTGACTTTTATCAGTCCGCAGTAGGCAAATGACTTTCAACTTGATTTTTCTAAATAAAATATATTATATATTATTAAAATAAAAAAAGTATAATTTAAAATATTATAATATTTGTGTTGCGTGATTTAGAAATGTAAATATACAATAATATTATAATTTAGGTTAAAAACATTTATGAATTAAAATTTATTTATTAATTTTAATGAATAAATTTAACATGTAAAATAATATTCTTTTCAATTTATTCATCGGATACGTTAGTTAAGTTATGAAATTATGAAATACTCATATTATATATATATATATATATATATATATATATATATATATATATATATATATATATATATATATATGTATATGTATATGTATATATATTAACAAAATTGAAAATTTGGTCTATCTTATACGAACTTATTTGTCTTCTTAAACTTTCAAAATGAACTAATTCGTTTTACATTCCTATAAAGGGATTGGAAAGAGAATCTCACTTATTTTTTATGTTATTTTTTATATTGTTTGAAAATTAAAATACAAAATATAGATTAGAAAACCTAATATGAAGTTTTTTTTATGTAAATAAAAACCAATTGAAAATTTACTCTTTAACCCATGCACTTTCATGGACCTTAGTGGGAGTCAAGGAATCTTATTTTAACTTAAGTGTTATATATTTTACAAAATATATTTAATTATTATTTTAAAATTATTAAAAACTATAACAGATGAAAAGAAATAATTAAATTAAAAACATGATTGATTATAATTTTTAATAATTTTTAATTAATATTAGATAAATTAAATTTTAATTTTAATAAATTATATTTCAATTAGCACCTATATATAAGTAGTTTAAGAAATCCAAAGGTCAAATACATTATTATAAGCTTAATTTTATAATAATTTGATCATTATTAAGTCGAAACAGATATTACTAAATGTGTCCGGCCAATTAAAACAATATTTAAAAGTTGTTTTCGGTTATAATTAGCTGAGGATAATTATGCACATTTATGGTCCTATCGCTGTGCCCTGCAAGGTGGGTAATTATTTTTACCAAAAGGGTTTAAGCATAAATATAAGTTCCCAAACATGTTATGTATGGTTTTAGCATATGTAACTCTCCTCTATTTATGACTAACAATTTAAATGTCTGGTGTAATAAAAATTCTTAAAATCTTATATTTAGTTTAACAATTAATAATAATAATTATTATTTGTGATATGTAAAAATTGAGAAATAAATATATAAAAAATATTTTTTTAAAAGATAATATAAAACCCAAAATTAATTTATAAAGAAAAAAATATTTATTTGTCTATTTTTAGTGGAACTTCATATATTCCATAATAGTTTTGGAATATAATGTTTAAAACTATTAATTTAATAAATTTAGTTTGTAAATAATGTAAATTGAATTATCCGAGTTATTATGACATCGTTATAGTCAATCATTGTATTTGAGATATTTTGTTTTGAAGTTGATAATGCTATCACGATTTTATCTTTAAAAGGTGCTTCAGTGGGTTAAGGGATTTCATAATCTATATTGGCTTTGTAATATTATCCCACTATTGGTTTCTGATTCCATGATATACTATTTTGTAAACAGGTTAAAACACTTTTAAAAATTTATTTTTAGCTATTAAAATATATATATATATATATTAACTTTTTGTCCTCAAATCATTAACACATATTATTAAAGAATTTGTTATGAGTGGAGAATATATCTTTTGCTTATTAAACTTAGTATTTCTTATGATTTGTTCAAACATGTCTGATATTTAATCTTTAGTTTTGATTAATAAATTTGTTTAGTTTATTTGGAAGTTAGGTTAGTTTGATTAGTGTAGTTTCAAATTGACTTTTACATTTAGATTGATTGGTGAGCACATAAAACATAAACAATTTTTTTAAAAATTACTACATTAGTTAAAACCAATTGATGTAGTATGTGGGTATTTCTAATTCAATTAAGGCTTGCATCAATATAAAATATAATATTAATTATTTTATTTTCTTTTGAGTAATTTTGAATTTGTTTTATCAGCATCTAATTGATGTAGTTTTGATCCCTTTAATGATAAATATATTAATCTCGAACAGAAACCAAACTCATAATATAAGACCATCTAAATAATTAGATCCCTTTAATAGTAAATCTCAATAATCAAAACATGATATAAATGATTCAACTTATATTCTTCTTTATCTCCTAACTAACCTAAATAAAACCTATAGTTGTATTAAAAGCTCTATTTAAAATACAGTTAAATAACAATTTCATTTCATCAATAGTAATCCATTTACATTATTATACTATTATAATGTGATTGTAAAGTTGCAATAGTTATCATATTTAATTGATGTTATGCTAATGAACTCTAATCTAACATCAAAGAAACAATGATAGAAAAAGCAACTGTGCTAAAAGCAGTCACCATCTTTAATCACATATTTGTCCGTTAGGTCGAAAATAAACATAAATAGTATTACATCCTTTATTTTTTATTATATACATTTATATCAAAAGTTTTATTTACTTTTTTACGCAAAAGGTTTGATTTGATCTAAATTTAAAACTATATAAATCACCTAAAAGAAAAATAAAAGAACTCTAACAAAAGAAGAAAGGACTCTCAAAAAGAAGAAAGTGAGAGCGCAAAGCCTCTTGACGTGTTTTGAAACCTTTTCTGCATCAACGTTATCATCGAAGTTGAATGATACTTTTTTTTTGTATTGATTAAATAATAACTGTATAAAAAATAATGATAACTTTGTCATGGTGTTTTTCTGTACCGATTATTAAATAATCAATATAAAAGAACTTAGTAGAAAGCTATTTTTTTGGAGCTATCGAACAAAAACATAACATATATAGATTAAATTTAGGAAACAAATTGAAACAGAAGAAGAATAGGAAAGAACAGAAGTGACTTACAGAAAGACAAAGTAATTTGCATGAATTTAAACATGCTCAAGCCAACTAATCTTATTCATTAGATAACAATATGGTAAACAACAATTTGATTGTGGTTGTGTGAATTATACAAATTAAATTATAAACAGTGAGTGAGATCTGAAAGAAACCCCACTAATTCATTAATGCCAACAACTACCCAGCCTATTTATCCACAGAATTTCTACCACCCCACTTCACACATGCCAGTGATCCACTTGCTTTCACTTCCTCTCTTTCTTCTTCTTCTTTCTCTCTGCCATGTACAGTAGAAACACCGCACCCATGCTACCTCACATACCCTGCATTCTCTCTGCGGTTCATCTTCTACTCCTTTTTTCAGTTACCCAGTTCAGCATCTCAACAAGAGCCCTTCAAGAAAATCACCTCCATTTCCATGTAGCAAACTCCACATGCGAGGGAACACTTTACCCGGACCTCTGTGTCTCAACCCTTACCTCTTTCCCAGATCTAACCTCAAAAACCATCCCACAAATGATATGTTCTGTCGTGAACCACACCATATACGAGGTCACATTGTCCTCCTCCAACTGCAGCGGTCTCCGAAAGAAGCTCCCGCGTCTCAACAACCTCGAACGGCGAGCTCTCGACGACTGCCTTACCCTCTTCGACGAAACCGTGGAGGAGCTCAAAACCACCGTCGCGGATCTCTCCCAAACCACAATAGGGTCGAAGCGCCACCACGACTCGCAGACTTTCCTAAGCGGCGCCATGACCAACTTGTACACGTGCCTGGATGGCTTTGCGTACAGCAAAGGGCACGTGAGGGAGAAGATTGAAGAGGGTCTGTTGGAGATTTCGCATCTCGTGAGCAACTCCTTGGCCATGCTGAAGAAAGTGCCCGAAAAGAAGAAACAGTCCAAGAACGAGGTTTTTCCCGAATATGGAAAGATGAAAGACGGGTTCCCGTCGTGGGTTTCCCCTAAAGACCGGAAATTGCTTCAAGCTGCGGTGAATGAAACGAAGTTCGACCTTGTTGTGGCCAAAGACGGCAGTGGGAACTTCACCACTATAGGTGAAGCAGTGGCGGCGGCTCCAAACTCCAGCGCAACTAGGCAAGTACTACCACCTTATCACCTCATTTTTCATAAAATAAATAGTTTGTGTAATATCATTATTAAAAGACTCTTATGATAAAATCCAAAACTATATATATGTATTTGGTAATTTTTCCTAACTTAACATGAGAGAATTGTTCTTGGTTTTTGCCATTATAAGGCTTTAAATTGTTTGACATTTCATAAGTGGCAAATTTTGAAGTGTGTAGATTTGTGATACACATAAAAGCTGGGGCATACTTCGAGAACGTGGAGGTAATCAGGAAGAAGACCAATCTGATGTGGGTCGGAGATGGAATTGGAAAGACTGTTGTGAAGGCTAGCAGGAACGTTGTGGATGGTTGGACCACTTTCCAATCTGCCACTGTCGGTGCGTTTTACTCAAACCTTTCCTTATCAGCTTTTACTGTGTGGTATTCATTGTTGAAAGCTTAAATACAGTAAACAAGAAAAAAAAGTTACAACTAATAATTTGTCTTAATTAATGTTCCTTCAATTGAAGGTAATAATGATAATAATATAGGAATAAATAGAAGGAAAAATAGAGAGAAGTCAACATTAAGAAATTCCAGACGACAAAAATATCATTGCATTAGTTATTGGACTTATTGTTAGTAGTAGTAAAGGTAAAACAGACATTCGAACGCATAACTTGGATTAGGTCACGCGGCACATCCACTTCCGGCAGTGAAGGCTTTTCAGAATAAAGAGAGAGGCACTAAGACACAGATCTGCATGTTCAGATGCTCTATTTAGTAACATATATTCGAATATCATAATCACGGGAAAGTGTCGGTTCTCTGACACATATTGATAAAAATTACTAATATATCGGAATCTGGGATTTGTCTTTTGAAAACGTAAACTACATAGTTTTTTCATGTCTGGAAAATAACTTAGATTTCAACACGCAAACTAGAATTAATTAGAGTGCCAATCTGTTTACGTCTTTTGCAAATATTACTCCCTACCTCACAACTTAATATATTATTATTTTAATCATATTTTTTTTTTACAGTTTAATATAAATTATTAATATATATTATTATATTGCTAGAATAGGTTGTAAAGTCATAATATTTTGTCTTATATGAATGTCTAAGTATAAATTTCAATTAATTAACTACTTGGTTATACGACTATGTTAAAAGCTTTGTAGTTCTACCACTTAGTCACGATTGAACACTGAAATTGATCAATGATTTCATGCATACTCATACTAAATATACTTTAAACCAAAGTTCAAATTTCATCTATAATCATAAATTCTCCTTATTGCTGATAAAAATAAATAAATAAATAAATTCTTCCTATCAATCAGACAAGTATAAAAGTGTAGAGATCATCGTCACCAAATAAAATAATTGTAGTGCTGGAAACACGAAAAAACTGTTAATCGAGATCTGCTTTTGAAAAACACTCTCATATCGTTTTATTATAAATTTTAAAATATCAAATGCATTTTCTAATATTAGTTTTAAAATATTAAACGTAATATAAAGTAGAATAAAGGAAATACAAAATTTACCGATTTGCTTATGTAAAACACATATTAATTGAGGCAAATCTGAAATTAAAAATGTGTCAAACCTCCTGTTTGACTCTATATTTCTTTTATACTTCCATATAACAATAAAAAATTATTATTATTTTATTTCAAAATTTTGTTTATATTTTTTTGTTAAATGTAATATTTTATCATTAAAAGGAGTCGTAAAGTGAAAGTAAGAGAAAAACTGGGTGTTAAATCATAATTTTTACCAATTAAATCCATATATCAAAGCTGAGATTAACATACCAATTACTTATTTTTCCTGCCATTAACTAAATAATATGTATCAAGCCTATTTATTGAGAAAAAAATTGAAAGGACTAGTGCTGAAAATTGCTTTTGCAACACTAATACTTTATAACAATTATTTGTTGGTAGTTAATTACATATACATTATTTTATAAGTAATGTTATTTTTTCCTTGATAATTAACTTGAGATCTAAATTCTAAAGAAGAACTAGCATGTGAATAATTTGGAAATATAGCACATTTATTTAAAACTGAAAATATGGATGGATTTACAGGATGGCCAGCACAAAAAAAAGGAGAGATAGATATATAGCATAAAATTTTTGTCTTATACATTATCTGATAACATATTGCAAAACCAAAAATCTGGTGCTCCCCATGACATGACACCTTGGCCTACGTATATTTCATTTATATTTTATGACAGCTGCCGACAACTCTAAATATAAACACTTACCTTAGCTTTTTGCATTATCTTTTCTTCTTTTTTCATTTTCTTTTCCACAAACACAGAAAATGACGTATTCATTACAGTGCTGTGTTAGCAAAACAGTATGAGTGAACCTAATTGTTGTGTATGCATATGATGTTTGTGGTTTTCAGCTGTGGTTGGAGACGGATTCATAGCAAAGGGTATAACCTTTGAGAACTCAGCTGGGCCAAGCAAGCACCAAGCTGTGGCTCTAAGAAGTGGTGCTGACTTCTCAGCCTTCTACCAATGCAGCTTTGTAGCCTACCAAGACACGCTCTATGTCCACTCTCTGCGTCAATTCTACCGCGAATGCGACGTTTATGGAACCATAGACTTCATCTTTGGTAATGCAGCAGTGGTGCTCCAGAACTGCAACTTGTACGCACGCAAACCTAATCCAAACCAGAGGAACCTCTTCACCGCACAAGGTAGAGAAGACCCTAACCAAAACACCGGCATTTCCATCATCAACTGCAAGGTTGCAGCAGCTGCTGATTTGATCCCTGTCAAATCTCAGTTCAAGAACTACCTGGGTCGTCCCTGGAAGAAGTATTCCAGGACTGTTTATCTCAATTCTTTGATGGAGGATCTGATAGACCCTGCAGGGTGGTTGGAATGGAATGGCACCTTTGCATTGGATACTTTGTATTATGGAGAGTACAACAATAGAGGTCCCGGTGCAAATACGAGTGGCAGAGTTACGTGGCCTGGTTATAGGGTCATCACCAACTCCACTGAGGCAAGCCAGTTCACAGTTGCGAATTTCATTCAAGGCAATGAATGGTTGAACTCTCTTGGCATTCCATTCTTCTCTGGTTTGAGTTGAATACGTGCATGGCCTTATTAAGTTCTTTTGTCGTTGTTCCTTCTGGTGGCAATTAGCAATAAAGTGAAAAGAAATAAGTGTTCTGTTTACCATAGATTATGTACTTTCTTCTGCATAATTTATGGGCAAATTTCCCATTCTGGTGCAATTTTGTTTGGAAAGTTTGGAAATTCTCAGAATGAGTAATTTTTTTTTAATTACCAGTCTGGGTAAATCGTGTCATGTCACAGCGATATTATTATGAAGAAATCGTGTCACTATGGCACGATTTTGTTTAGCACTCAGTGAAATCGTGCCAACATGGCACAATTTTATGGGTTAATTAAAATCGTGTTGATGTGGCACAATTTTAATGTATTTTTTCTGAACTAAAATCATGCTGATGTGGTACGATTTCAGTGTATTTTTTTGAACTGAAATCGTGCTGAGGTGGCACGATTTTAATTCAACTAAATTACACTAAAATTGTGCCACGTCAGCACGATTTCAGTACATTTATAAATATTTGTGATTGGTGTATATAAGTGATGTAGTGTATAATTTATATAAACCCGTGGAAGCCTTAATAAAATGCAAAATAGTTATTTTTTTTATTATTGAAAAGAGTTTCATATATATATATATATAACTATATTTTTAAACTAATATTTAATTATTTATTTCAAAAGAGTTTTTCATTACATTCTATCAATACCTCGTGAATTTATAGAAACTGATAGAAATTTAGAGTAATGGGTGTGGTTAAAGTTATTAGAATATTTAAAAGTGAAAATTATTACTTATATATACGAAAGACATTACCGCACAACTACACAAAAATGAACAACAATCAGCTATGTGCATTGTGCAGTGCTACGACAGACAGAACTCAGAGTTCGAAGTCCAGGAAATACCTACTCCCTAACTTCGTCGCCGACCCATGTCATACAAAGTCAAATTAAATAAATGGTGGTGTGATTGCAGACAATTTCAAGCTCTGAAGTTGCCTTGTCCACATGTCATAACTATTTGTTCATTTTCTCATCTACAGTTAGCCATATTCGTTCTCCCCTTTACAGCCGCATCAACATTTTAAAGGCCTACGAAATTCAATTTCATCCAGTTCAAAACCAAGACTATTGGTCTCCTTACACGGGTCTAATATATGATACCTAACCCACACATGAGAAGAAGCAAAGCTGGAAGACCAACTATATGATACTTAACTCCACTACATCACTTATGTACACAAATCACAAATATTTTGCGAAATTATAAATGTACTGAAATCATGCTGATGTGGCATGATTTGTATAATTTAGTTGAACTGAAATCGTGCTGATGTGGCACAATTTCAGTGTATTTTTTCTGAACTGAAATCGTGCCACCTCAACACGATTTTAGTTCAGAAAAAATACATTAAAATTGTGCCGCATCAGCACGATTTTAATTAACCCATAAAATTGTGCCATGTTGGCACGATTTCACTGACTGCTAAACAAAATCGTGTCATAGTGACACGATTTCTTCATAATAATATCGCTGTGACATGGCACGATTTACCCAGACTGGTAATTAAAAAAAGAATTACCCATTCTGGGAATTTCCAAACAAAATTGCACCAGAATGGGAAATCTGCCTAATTTATGGGATATATGAGAATCAGAGTTTCAAACATAATTATGCAGGCCTGGGGGTACAAATTTTGGAAAGAATTGATACTTTCTTCTGCATTTTTTGTTACCTGAGAACTAAGCTCAAATCAAGTATTTGTAGATTACATGACATTAAGTTGACCAAAGCCTAATGAGAGAAAATTTAAGATAAATAAATAAATGAAATAGGTTGGTTATGCGATATTTCTTAGTTATTCATTTGTCTTGAATTTGAAGTTTCAACTGGAATATTAGATTTTTTTTAATTTAATTCAAAATTATTATAAGTTCCCCAAAAATATTAAATATTAAGCTTCAAAATAATGTGGAATAGTTAAGTTGACTCGATTGAAACATTTCACATAACCAAGGTCATGAAAAATAGAAAAATAAAACGAAATGTATTGGGCTAAAATCCATTATCAGCTTTGTGATGGCAAACCCAGCCCACACTGTAAAGTCCAAAGTACCATTCCGACGCAAATGAAAACATTAAGTGATTCATTTAATATTGTCCAGAAACTAATTAGACATCACGGGATATAAATGGTGTAGAGTTATTAGGTGTTGGTCACATTATTTATAGTTGTCATTTGAAAAAAACTAGTGTTTTTGTGTTACCTTAGCTTGAAGCACGTGGAATACTACGAAATTCTATTACTGGCACTTATGGTATTCATGGAATATTTGAGTGTTGCAATAGGTCTTTCTTTTGTGGTTATGGAAAGCCTAGGTACCTCCCTGAATTAAGAATTGGGATTTATTTTGTGTCTCAACTTTTTCCTGTCTTTATTCTTGGGGCTCATAATTTGTTGACCTACGCTTAAAGGAATTTGTTTAGGGATGAAAAACAAAACAATCAATATTCCAAATAAGAGATTGGATCAATTTTCTCTCCAAGGTCTCAAGTAACATTCTTTTTACATACAAGAAATTGTTTGTCCCCTACATTGATCACTCTCACACCTTTTGCTCATGGTCTACCTAATTACATCACTATTTAAAGGCATTTAAAATGTTATTGATTACTAGATGGAGACGTCTTCTAGAGTGTTTGCTTGTGTCATGTTGGTATTTGTATATTTTTTTCTGCCTTAATTATCTCATTCAACATAAAAAGTGTTGGATGTAAATCAATAAGTTGTTCCAAAACATGGTATTCATTCACCACTTTACTCGTCATCGTATAAAATTCCCTTAGTTCATGGTGTTTACTATAGTCAAAGAATTAAAGTATCAATAGAAGCAAGAATATACAGAAAAATGAAAATGCTATATTTGTCGAAGCTTAAAGCAGTCTAAAATATATATCCACTAGCTAAGTATTTGAATATTTAAAGAGCTATGTGTACAGGCTTTTCAAACAGACATGTGTGCAAAAGAGAGTATGTTTAATATTTTAATGAAAATCCTATTACATTGGAGATGCAATGTATCATTCTTTCCGCAGTATAATACCAGCAGGGGTTGCAGAAGTTGTAATAGTTCATGCATGCATGACTCAAATTGTACGAACTATACAAAACATATTATGTAGAATGAGGTTGGTAACAATTGGTAGTATATATGTGTGAGGGATCATACTTATCCCTATACATAAGTTCCATACCTGTTATGTATGGGCCTTTGTGAAAATGGTTCCTTCGAGTTTCGGTGAACTTCAAGGGACACTTCTTCTCCATGCTTCTGCTCATCACTTTTCTCCGACAGTTTTTCGTGTTCGAGCACCGTGCACCTGTTTTTATTCTATTTCTTCACCCACAAAATACGAATTTAAATGCAATGGACAAGAAACACAAAAATTAAGTGGTAAATCAAATATAAAATAAACTACGCAGTTTGATTCATTTTATTCTTTTTAAATTAAATTATTTTTTCATTTTTAGAAACTGTGGTAAAAATCAATAAATATTTCAGAAAAAAAATCTTCTTTTTCAATCATGCTAAATATTTTCTTAATTTATAAAACCCAAAGGATTATAACATATTTGTTTGTATCATAAAAAAATTAAGGTAAAAATATTTTGAACAGAATATAAATCTCTTAGAAAATAAAGAGATAACTATTTTTTTTAAAATAAATATATAATATTATTAACTATTAAATATCTAATTATGAGTCTAAATTTCACGTCTAATAAATAAAAAAATTAAAAGATATATAAAAAAACTTTACAAACTCAATATCATAAAATTTTAAATTAAAGATAATATCGTTTCTCTAAACTTTTCTTTAACAAAATAATGAAAATGTTAGTTTCTGTAGCTTTCCATGCGCACGGATCAAGCGGTTAAGAGATGAACCAAACACTGTCAGCATGTTTAGCGTCATTGATGTGTATGTATGACTTGACTCTCTGATAATGACTGCAAAAGTAATATGTTATAGTTCATACACATACATAAAGCATGTGTATTCCTTGATTTTGAAGACCTTGAATTTTTCATGGAAAAAAAATATTTACTAGTCCACAGTAAACTGCATTAATATAAATTCAGTCCTAACTAGCCTCGTTAATTATTGGTGTTAAAAACCTGCTTATCAGTGATGTTTCATGTTTGTTTAATAACACCAAACAGAAGTTTATGTCTACGATTTTTTTTTTCTGTAAAGATATATACAAATTGACAGACATTCATCCTTTAGTTACAAGTTCTAAAGAACAATAGCCACTAGTTCAGGAGAAAATTGTAGATATATGATAAGTTTTTATGAAATAACTATTGCTTGATGAATGTTCCCCTTGATTTCGATTTTCCTTTAACATCAGTTTCTTACAATAGGCCTGTGATATTATAATAAACTTCTGTTGTGGGTTTGCACTAGTGGTAGTATTAGTTAGCTTCCTCGAACTTTTCAGTTCAGAAGTAATATAAAATGCTCCTTTTCTTAAGATGTTGTTCGAGCCCAATATCTACATGAAATAAGACAAATGGGTTCATCCTCAAATTACAAATGAGTTAATCCTTATTACAAAATAGGAACAGAATAGAAACATAATTGCATTACGATGATTTTTAATACAAAAAAACAAATATATAAACGTACTCTAATGATATAATATAACAGTATATTAGTTATCACTAACAGTTACATTATCCATCCTGGAATTACAAACTGATTTTTGTGAGAGTTTATACCTTAAAAAGTAAAATTAAGTACATGGACCTACTTTTTGTTGTATTGTAACCAAGCAAGCACTGACGCTGCTGAGGGAGCTGAGGGAGGTTTTGCCTTTTATAAATAGATAGAAGATGAGCAAGAGATACTTGCAGTTTGTTGTTGGTTGGTTTGGGTCTGCTCAGTTTGCTTTGGGCAGTTCAATATGGCTTTCTCTCTCTTTCCTTGTCTCCTTTTCCTTCTTTCTGCCTTTTCCACCCTTTGTCACTCCCTCACTCCCCTTTCCCACCACCACCCTCACTCTGCCACACACAACTACAGAGATGCTCTCACAAAATCCATCATCTTCTTTGAGGGCCAGAGGTCAGGGAAGCTCCCTTCCAACCAGAGGATGTCTTGGAGGAGGGACTCTGCTCTCTCTGATGGCTCCGCCATGAATGTATGATACTATTAACACCAGAGTCTTACCCTCGATCTCAGCGCCAATTTTTTTTTGTTCTTTGGGTTGTAAAGTTTGCTTATTTCGGCTTAAATGTACAATGCAGGTTGATTTGGTTGGAGGGTACTACGATGCTGGGGACAATGTCAAGTTTGGCTTTCCCATGGCCTTCACCACCACCATGCTTTCTTGGAGTGTTCTTGAGTTTGGTGGGGTGATGAAAGGCGAGTTGGGGAATGCCAGAGAGGCCATTCGTTGGGGCACAGATTATCTTCTTAAAGCTACTGCTCATCCAGACACCATTTATGTCCAGGTTAGTCTCCTCTTCTCTTCCTAATATTTTCTTTCATTTGTCAACTTTTGTCATGTTATGGTTATTGGGAGTGGTTTTTTGTAGGTGGGAGATGCTGAGAAGGACCACGCTTGTTGGGAGAGACCTGAGGACATGGATACCCCAAGAAGTGTTTTTAAAGTAGATAAAAACAACCCTGGTTCAGATGTGGCTGCAGAAACTGCTGCGGCTCTTGCAGCTGCTTCTCTGGTTTTCAAGAAAACTGACCCAGCCTATTCCAAAACTTTGGTTAGGAGGGCCATTCGTGTATGTGGTTTATTTGACATGAAAACCAAGTTTTGATTGTAACGGATTTCTCTTAAGTAATCCTGAAAATATGATGTTGTACTTGTTTATGAATATAGGTTTTCCAGTTTGCTGATAAATACAGGGGACCCTACAGCAATGGCTTGAAGTCCGTTGTGTGCCCTTTCTATTGCTCCTACTCGGGTTATGAGGTAAAGTTTCTATTGTATTTTTGTGGAGAGTAAGAACAGGTCCTGAATGATGCCATGGAAATATGTTAGGATGAGCTGTTGTGGGGAGCTGCTTGGCTTCACAAGGCTACTAAGAACCCAATGTACCTTAACTACATTAAAGTCAATGGACAGACCCTTGGGGCTGCAGACTCTGACAATATCTTTGGATGGGATAACAAGCATGTTGGAGCAAGGATACTGCTTTCTAAGGTAAAAAAATCCACCCCTTTTCTTTTGCAGGGCTGCTGCTAACATCAACAATGGTTTCCAACTCATGTTTGTGCTCTTGGTTTTAGGAATTTCTTGTTCGGAAGGTGCAATCCCTGCATGACTACAAGGGGCATGCAGACAACTTTATCTGTTCTGTTATCCCTGGTTCCTCCTCTTCCCGTTTCACCCCAGGTAAGTTTCTTTTCTTTTCATTTCCTTTTTCTTACGCAACTATTAGCGTGTAAGGGTCATCTTTTGTTAACACAGGTGGACTTCTGTTCAAGATGGGTGATAGTAATATGCAGTATGTGACTTCCACCTCCTTCATACTCTTAACCTATGCCAAATATTTGACCAAAGCCCATGTGGTTGTGAACTGCGGTGGAACCACAGTGACTGCAAAGAGACTACGGGCTATAGCCAAAAAACAGGTACAGAAAAACTAGACCCATGAGGAGGGTGCTAATATATTCTATTCTGTTTCATAAAAATGTAAACTTTATTCTGATTAATGGATTGATCTTGATTTGTTGTTATTTTCAAGGTGGATTACTTGTTGGGAGAGAACCCCTTGAAGATGTCCTACATGGTGGGGTACGGTCTACGGTATCCGCGAAGGATACACCACAGGGGCTCATCTTTGCCGTCCATTGGCGTTCACCCTGGCAAGATCCAATGCTCAGCAGGGTTCAGTGTGATGGATTCACAATCACCCAATCCCAACATTCTAGTGGGTGCCGTTGTTGGAGGACCGGATCTGAATGATGGGTTCCCTGATGAACGGTCAGATTACGAACAATCAGAACCTGCTACTTATATCAACGCACCTCTCGTGGGATCCCTTGCTTATCTCGCACACTCCTTTGGCCAACTCTAGGAAACAGTGTCTCCAACTTGTGTGCGCACCTCTTATTTTAATTAAATATTAATATTAACCAGTTTAAGTGTTAACTAATTCCACTTTGTTGCTGTTGATTTTAATGGAAGAAGGTTTATTGTGAAGATTGAGTAATTTGAGGATGGGAATGTGAGAATGTATAGTAATGATGGTTTGTGGGGTTCCATAACAGAGGGCCTAATCCTTGAAAGTTGGAAGTAATGAATAGTTAATAAACAGTGAAACAGTGGCAGAAGATATAACTATATAATAATGAATGGGAAATGCTTGATTAATCCACATGAGATAGAAAATAATTTTGATTTGAATATTCTACTGGGTTACACATAACGAGCTTTGACCGTTGAAAGACACATAGAGAAATGTGGATGATAGGGTCTAAAAAAGCTGGTAAAGATTGACATGTGAAGTGTAAGAAGTAACAAGTAATGAGTGGTGGGAGGTTATACCTAAGATGGAAACACACATTCCTGCTCTCTGACTCACATAAAAGTTCAACACACACATTATTTCTTCCCCTGTAAATTATAAGAATAAGAACATTTACAGCAATTTTTCTTGCAAGTAACCACTCAAATTTCTTAATGAGAGTGTTAATAATAATCTAGTTGTTTGTTCCTTTGTTTAATTTGTTGGGCAGTGTTGTTCGCCTTTCAAACCGTTTTCTATCTGGAATTGGATGACGTCGTCTCTTTCAAAATATAATACTTTTTTATTATAAGAACAAGTTGTTTATATGAAGCTTCCTACTTAAATTTAAATTGAAGTGACTCTCCTTGTTTAAAATTTAAATTTTTCAATATTCATTACGTGAGGATTCAAGTTTTAGTTGTCATTTATTATAGTTATACATTTAATTTTATTCTATTAATTGATTTAGTGTACTGGTAATGAATTTAAAAATGATATAGAATGAGTTGAATAGTTAAATTTGACTTAAACTTAGACTTGAGTTGAACTCAAAAGAGATTAAGTATAACATATGAGACATGCATTTAGTAAGTAAAAACATATAAACATCACCTTTCTCCTAGCTTCCTCCAAAATCTCATCATTATCTTTCTATTATTCTCTTTAGCTTATATATTTATGCTTGATGTATCTCTTCCATTACTCACCTTCCTCAAAATAATATATATTTAAGTCAATGTACATTTAAGCCTTGAGTTACTAGAAACAAAATTTTAATATCAATTTTTCTAACAAGTTAGAGATTTCTTGGTGCGGTCATTTCCATCGGATAAATTCCCTTGAATTCTTTTATCAGTCATTTAAGCTTAAAATTTGTAACACCTCAAATCTATTTTAAATAATTCAATATGTGTTTTAACTTGACCTCTTAGCCATTCTAGTTAGAGCATATACTGTGGTAAATAGTTTCCTAAAGTGAAACAAATAAACTTTTTTAGTTTTATTTTAAAAAGTATTTATTTTAGTTTTTAATTAGGTTAAATTACAGTTGGTCCCCAATTGATTTAACCTTTTAAAATATGTCTTCAAGTTAAATAATAATCATAATACTTAGGTTAGACAAAAAATAAAGTAGGTCCTTACTGTTAGTTTGTGACAACATGAATTTACTATAAAATTATAATGTATGGTGATTTCAGAAACTCCATAGACAAATAAAAAAAAAATACATTGTCAGTTACTTAGTTAAAAAAATTAGTTTATGAACTTACAAAATTTCAAATAATTTCAGGATCAATTAAGTAATTTAATTAAAATTTTAATCTCTTCACAATTAAGATATAGAAAAGTGGATACACGGAAATAGAGCTTTGATTTTTTAGAAAATAATTTTGTATAAAATTTACTTTAAAATTAAAATTTACATAAATTTTGTTGTACTGTTTAAAAACTTACATAAAAAAACTAAACGTTTTCTTAGAGGATAATTTATATATATATACACACACACACTAATTTTAACTTTTATTTTTCTTCTTATTTATTATTTTAAAAGTACTTATACTAGATATCGTAAAACAAATTCTAACTTCATTGCACCAAAGTATTTTTAAGTGTTATTTTTAACGAGTATTCTTAAAAGCTTTTTCTCTAGTGAAATTCTTTTGAAAAAATATATATCTCCTATCTCTTTCGATCTACAAATTTTAGTTTATTAAATTATAACTTAATTTTAAGATTTTGAAAATATCAAACAGCAGTATTATACGATAATACGGTATTTATGAAATCATGTTATAGCATTTCTTTTTGTAAAGAAATCAAACAACAGTTTATGATTCCCTCTTCTATATATTCTATGATCTTAGTTAATGATAAAAGAGTTTTTTCAAACTTCAAATTCAAGGCCATTTAGCATGTAGTCTTACCCCCAACAGTGAATCGATCTCATCACTAGTTCCAAGATACTGAATTTTTTATTCTTACTCATCAGTGAGGATCACAATCCAAGTCTAGATCATTACCAACTACTGATCAAACGAAAACAGGAGACATACAAGTTCAACGCTCTCACATAATCTAAAATAACATAGATAAGTCTTCCATGAAACTCCTCAAGGTCGCATCACATCACAAGATTTGAGAGCACGAGAAGCAAACTTTTATTTGCATAGATTCTTATTATGTCTGCTGTCATGCCTCGGTAAAAGTATCTACTTAACTTGCATCATCCTTTGCTAGCGGCACAGAGTTTGCCTGCAAAAAAGGTAGTAGAGCACAAAATCAATGCTATAAGTAAGAAGTCACATGGCAAACCTCTTCATAAGAACTAATAATGCATTTAAGAAAAACGCCACACACTATTATTGACTGCAATTTAGTGAAAAGTTACAATATTTGGTTATAATTTTGCAGCTTTCAATAAATTCAAGCTAAAAATAGGTAGTATGTCTGTGAAAAAAAAAAAAGGTAACTATAAATCACTATGATCCTACCAATCTCCACATGAAATGTAACTATGTGTTAATAACTCAGTTGTAATTTGAAAATTTTGATTTAGTCGTGAAAAGACAGTTGGGACATTAAACGTGTGGTGGGCAGAAACATGTAATCTCGTAATCCTGCATGAACAAATGCCATGTGACTCACCAAATCGCGGAACTTGAGGATATAGAACATCTCAAGATATCGTCGAGTTTCACGCCTCTCTAATTTGGAAACGTATTTCCAGAAACTGTAAACTCCCGCCAAAGTCATGAGCCTTTCGGAATAAATCTTCCACGTGTACCTGTTCATTTTAGCTGAGCTTAGCATTTGTCACAAGAAAGGCAATAAATTTTAGCAAAAATTACCTACCTTTCATAAATTCTTTGAAGACCACCATCAGATATTTTCTTCCAATGGCTGGGGTCCTTCTTGCAGGTCTGGAAGAATTCAACCAATAGCTCTGAAGCTTGATCAGGGTGATAAGGATCAATGTGAAATCCTGATATACCATGCTCAATGATCTCAGCAGGACCACCATTGCAAGTAGCAAATGTGGGGAGTCCACAGGTCATGGCCTCCACAACTGTAAGCCCAAAAGCTTCATAGAAAGCAGGCTGAAGCAATGGAGGAGTAGTTACAAAGAAAGCCTGAGAGACTAAATCAAATAGGAAAGAGATATCAGTGTAATTATAATACCTGAACGAAAGCACCTTGTGTGTCTGCTATGTAGCGATACAGCTCCCCGTTACGTGCTCTATTTGTTTGGGCAGCAATCCAACGAAAATCACCATTTAATTTGTACTCTTCCATGAGACTATGCATCTTCTCAATTTCTGCAATTTCTTCTCTGTCGCTGGACTTCTTTACATCAATGTAACCAGCTACTACAACAAGGTTGACCAGTTCCCTCAATTTGCTGTTCTTAGCAAAACATTCAACCAATCCTGTTATGTTCTTCACTCTGTCTAGCCTTGCCATGGAGAAAATTATGGGCTTTGACTTGTCATTCAGTGATCCACTGTCACATAGAGATAAACCCATTAGCCGTGGCATGCACATAACGCCAAAACACATCTTAACAGTTCTTACAAACAGCTTAAGTATTATATTCCTTATTAGGAATAAGTGTGTGGAGGTCTGAGTGGGTTTTCAAACAAGGGATCAGTACCGAAGGACAAGTTATGACTTGAAAGTGGAAGCTGATGGACAATACTTAAGATTTTGCATGATGCATAACAGACAACTAAGTCAACTTTCATTTATGTTGATCCTTTAGAGCATGGATGGTAAATGCAGAACTATTAAATTAATCATAAGATCAACTACACATGGAGATACGGATTGGTGTAAAAGTTTTGCAGCTGAAATAGACTCACATGTATTCATCAGTCTGTGCTGGATCATACAATAGCTTTTCAATTGAACCATGTAGGGATGTAAGCCTGTTCTGCTTTTCAGAGTAGGGGAAATATATTGACATGTCTGCTCCAGGAGAAACAATATTGAACTTGGGATCAAAAACATCAATGCCATGGACAACCCTATACAGCCCAGGAAGAGTAAAACCAGTGTGGCTCTCATACTGTCCAACGGTATTCTTCCTGAAATATAAGTGAAAGAAAATGAAATGAGTAGCATTAGCATACTGAAAACCAAAACATATATAAAGATTACTACGAAAAAACTTCAAATCTAAGTTAGCACCAAGCATGGATATCTGAGATGCCCAGTGAGATGCTTAAGCAAAATAGTAACTAGCCCACACGCCTGTCATAGAGGTTTCCAAGACAAAAGAAATGACTAGGTATATGATATAACTGAGAGCACTTTTGTAAGCCATAACTATTTATGTTATACCAAAACGAAGAATAAATTTCATGGTACAGTCATAGGTAATGAGCCAGGAGTAAACTCACAAGAGATCATGATAGTACCCTCCAACAGAAAATCTTACGACAATGGGTTTATATGTGTATTTTTCCTTATGTGTTGTTTATCTTGCTCGTTTTCACCAAGTGTGAGACTCTAAATTCACACTTAGATTCTTAGCATAACTCATAACATTAATAAGACATGTAATAAAGGGGAGAAAGGTGTAAAGCGATATCAAGAATTATCATTGTAACAATAGTAAGGTAAACATGCATAGTGAAAAATATACTTACGTTCCTGCAATCTCTTGGTAAGTACTGGTAATGATAAAATCAGCATTATTCATGGCTATTAGATCAGCAGTGAACTGGCATGAAAAGTGATATTTATCATCAAATTTCTTCCAATATATATCTGAATCCGGATATTTTGTCTTCTCGAGTGCATGCGCGATGGTGCACTACACATGTGAACATTCAAATCAATTTAAGGTGGATTGTCGGCAGTAGATAACATGAGCTTTCACATTTCCAAAGGCAAAGTAAAGATAAGAAAGAAGAGGGACAAGAACCTGCGTAACTCCCATTTTATAAGCCAATAAAGATGCAACAAGATTCCCATCACTGTAGTTTCCAATGATGAAGTCAGGATAACCTTGTAACTCAGCAGCAATTTCACTGGCAACATCCTGTTGACATACTCATCATCAATATTAAATGGAAATGATAGCACAAGCAGTATACGTTCTGAGTTACTCGACTCTTTAACAAATCTAAATTAAGCTAAGAAATTGTTTAAATCCTAATAATGATTCACGGTCAAGTGAACAATTCAAGCTATATATGTTTATAGTCTGTTACCTCTGAATAAGTCTCTAGATAAGGCCACACATCAAACCTTGAAATCCATTTTTTGAGAGTTCCTTTCTCTGATCTGAATGGAACTCGCAAAATATGAGTGTGGTCAGTACCACTGACTCTTTCAAGTCGTTGGTTGCAAGTTGTCCCCTTTGCATCAGGTATTAGCCTGGTAACCTTCAGAACAACAGAGAATTTAACTTGATTTGAACTCAAAAAACAATCAAATACAATAGCCTTATCAATATCAAAAGCAAGATCGAAAAAGTTACACTTACAATTAGAATTCTAGGAGTGAAATCCAGTCCTTGTTTCTTAATCCGAAGGAGCATCTCATTCTCAAGGGCACGCACTTGATCTAATATGTAAACAACCTGCATATAAAACCTTCCATGTAAGATAAAAGGATGGAAACAACTAAGGGAAACGAAAACAGGGGGCACTGAAACAACATATGCGTATCCAACTCAACTATTCTTTTCAGTATATGGAAAATGAGATACCTGCCCACCAGTGTCAGGCAAACCCAAGACATTGGCTTGTCCGAAGAAGCCATGAGGAGATAATATAACAACATTGAATACCATTGGCACTCTGCCAAGAAAAGTCTCTAGTGTGGAAGGATCAGGAGCCTGAAGAATATCCAGTAGCAGATGCATCGTTTCCAATACCCTTTCAGCAGTATCACCCCAACCTCTCTCAAAACCCATTCCTTGTAACCTACATTCAATCAAAGGAAAAAAAAATTAAACTAAAAATGTCCTACAAAATTCTCACAGCACTCTATTGCAAAGTGAATACACGTAAACCCGTTATCACATATAAGCTTACACATATTCAAACTCTGAATAGGGTGTATCACGTGGAATCTTAGAAAGATATTCCTCAGTCTTGGCCAGAGCAGCCTGAAGTTTGGAAATGTTCTGTATTCTGTCATTTAACATCAGAGCCTGTAACAAGGACAACAAGGGAGAGAAATTTTCACAATTACTGATTCCTCGTACTAAAACAAAAAATATATAAATAAGACATTGAGTACTTTTGAAAAGTACTCACTAAGAGAATATATATCACTAAGAGAAGTGCATAAGTTTCACTTTTGAAACAAGTTCATAACATAACAGAACACACTTACATGGCCCTTATATTTGTGAGCTCGGAGGAAATCAAGCAAGGGGTCCAAGGAATCTTTGTTGCGGAACATAATTGATGAAAGGTGACGATTGAGAAATTGGACACCATTGCCAATGGATGATGAACGGGATGGACGAGGAAATGAGGCATTAAATGGCTCAAAATCAAGTTCCAGTACAAAATTGTCATTGCTCCTAATGCACAATAAACAGAAACAGTCACCAATTTCAGAAACAGTCCAAGGTCAGAGTTTATTTCTTCAATGAAAGCTAAGCAGCATTTCTTACTTTCCATCCACAAGTTCTTCCTTAAAGCTGAGATATTCAGCAACGCTTAATTGCTCCACACTGAGTTCAGAGACATTAACACGGACATATTCCCAAACACCAGGTCTTGGACGAACTCCTATTGCCACAAAAGGAGGCAAAACTATGGCTTCCTGTCACAAAAATAATGCTACACCTTTTAATTCCATATCTTAAATCTTCCAATGTCATTGCCAAGTAACTTCTCCGAATATGACAGTTTCAATAACTGACAGTACCAACAATAGTACTGTGCGACAATGACAATAAAATGCTTTGTTTTGAAAAAAATTAAATAAAATATATATAATGGAAATGTGCAATATTAAGCCCTTATTGTTTGGGATATAAATCAAGGTCCCAGAGGCTTTGTATTTATTTTTTTAATACATACAAAAGCTGTTCATGAGAGATTATCACATAAGCTTTTAAATAAGGTTAAAGTTGGGTGAAATTTTTCATCACACAAATACTAACTTATTCAATTATTTAAAAAAATATATATTTATTATCAGGCCATCTAAATCTCCCTAATTAAACTGGATAAGCTTTTTTTAGTGGGACCTGAATGAAATTTTATCAAATCTTAACAAAACACTAAAAAAATCATAAATCTTTAAAATAGTATTTGATCTAAATTATGATAGAACAAATTACCTGTGCAGCTCTGACAATTTCACCGAAGGGACCATTTTTAAGGTCCAACTTTGCTTGATCGTCGCCAGGAATGTTGTCAAGTTCATCAATTAAGTTATGAGGTTGCAAAATCCCTTTCCCCTGAGCCACATACCTTAAAAAAAAAAAAACATGCAAACAAGCATGAGACATATACTAAGACAGATGTATCAAACACATAAAGAAAAAAATGTTAATTAATTAAAAAAAAAAAAGTGGAACTGATAAACAAAGAACCTGGAGAGAAGAGAAATGAGTTCGTTACGATGAGCTGAGAGAGTGTCTTCAACTCGGTCTCTGATACTGGGAAGCCGACCAAGCTTTGGTTTTGTGGGTGGTTGGGTAGACATGCCGAACACTGTTGTTATGTGTATATGTTCTTTAAGTTGTTCTACTTAACCATAAAACTGATTCAGATTGGATTTGGAGTTTTCAATTGTAAGTAGAAAAAACATGAGTTAAGGAAGAAAATTCTGAGGGGGCTGTGTTGTCGATCATCAGAGCCGAGTTCATTTATACAGTGAAGAGAGAAGCAAGGAGAAAGGTATACGTGTCAATCCTTCACTATTTTCCTCAATGATGTCGTTGAATAAGTATATTTATACTTCTATTACTTAAATAAACTGAATTTTGTGTAATTGGATTAATAATTACTTTTTGTTTTTATTTTAAAGAGATAGTCTAACTTGTTTTTTTAAGTTAAAATTACTATAAACTTAAAACTCAAATTAAGAGTTCTAAAAAATAGAGGAGAAATTATTTTATATTTTTAAGGCGCAGGTTCCTTAAAAAAAATAAAACCTAGTGTAAGTTTTTTAAGTTTTTGTCTTGTCTTGTTTTAAGTTTTTTAATTAATTAAAAAAAACTGTTTTTACCTTTTTTTCAAACAAAAATTAATTCCTTAATTTTTCTCAAACAATTGATGTAATAAAATTTATAGAATAATGTAAATAGAAACATGTATTTTATATAGCTTAACAACTAGTAAAATAATATTCCGTAAACACACTTAAACAGCTTGAGTGTTTGTGTTTTAAGGGTATATGGTTTCTTTTTTTCTCTTGTTCAACATTATTTTTCACAGTTTTTTAAAGTGATAAAATAAAATTTTAATAAAAGGTTACTGACAATTTGTTTTTATATTTTATAATGATAATTTAAAAATGCTTTTAATTGATTAAAACTGGAACATTTTACTTTAAAATGATCATTACATGTCAATTAATATTAAAATTGTACTCTAAAGATAATGTATATCATATTAGAAATCAATATCATTATTATCTTAACCTTATACCATTTGATTAGAAGATAATATTACGCTAAAATATGGATTTAATCATTTCTTTTTGACAAGCTAAAATCTTAACACATTTTTTCGTTTTCGGAAGTGAACATAGTTTGATAGCAAGTTAAATAATAGTTATTAGAATAAATTTTTATATAAATTTAAGTCAATATTATAAAAAAAATTATTTTAGAATATAATTAATGTTATGTCCATACTCTTTAAAAAAATTACTTAGATACTAATTTTAACTATCAAATAAAATGATTCCTATTAAAATAATTACTAAATTAGATTTTTATTATTAAATAATTATAAAATAAAAATAATAATTAAATTTAATAAATAATTAAGTCAAAGATAATTAATATCTAATATTAATTACTAAAATTTTAATCACTTATATTATTAAATTTTAAATTAATCTTAACTTAATTTTTTATTAAAAACCGATAAATATGTAGAATATACTAGGTGTACACATTGTAAAAAATCTTAAAAATAAGAAAAAAATTATAAAAAAATAAATAATAAAAAAACGATGCATAAAAAAGGTTTCAATTAGAATAATACATTGATCTTCTAGATGAACCATCACACTATTAAAAATGGTATACGGTCACTTCTTAAAATTACAATTTAATCCTCAAAAGTATTTTAATTATTTAGTAAATAAATAATTACTGAATTAATTCAAATAAAACTTAATTTAAATTTATAATATATAATAACCTCACTTCTAATGTCAAATTTATTCAAATAAAAATGAATGTGACTTTAAATTCAAATTAACTTGATCCGATTAAATATATTTAGATTTCAAATCCAATCTATTGGATACATAGTTATCCACCCCTAATCAGTTGAAAAATGTCTTTTCTTTTTTACAATTCAAACTAAATCACTTATAATCCTTAAAAAACATACACTTAACATATATAACAAATTATTTTTTATATAATTGAGTATAACTGCTGATAATATATATATATATATATATATATATATATATATATATATATATATATATATAATTGAGTAAAACGGTATTTAATTTTGAGTTTAACTACTGATGAGTCAACGTTTGCTTAATGTGTAATCTTAATTTTTATGAAAAATTATGTCTAAAACTATAAACACGCGTATAATAAATTGTAAAAATTTGTTAATAAGGTATTTTTCAAACAGTGTATTGGTAATTGAAATTTTATACTTTCTCTAAAACAAATTTCTCGAAATATTTTGTCTAATTAAGGGAGTTCGTGTTAATTAATGTTATAGGAAAACGAAAATTCTCTTGGAACAGAGACAGATACCCATTAGGTCATCAACCTACTCCAAAGACATTCATGAATCTATCTATTCACTATAAGTTCTTTAACCATATCTTTTGTGTTAGCATCATGAATAATCCAATAAACAATTTCAAAAGTAAAAATAAATGGCCACCACCACCACATCTTATCCTAAACTTTTTCAAAATAATAAAACCTTGTGCTTGTGCCTTTAATGCACTGATTAATGATTGCAAAGGAAGAGACTGATTTGGTAGTGGCTGGCACCAAAAAAACTCACTGGGTTTCGCTTTCTTTGTCCAATATTATATTGAACTCAGCACTGTTACTATTTACTTTGATGTGCTAGTTCCTGGTATATGCACCATGATCTTGTGCTAGTGTCTGGTATATGCACCATGATCTTATCCATTCAGAATATGCCCATGGTTATATTCTGTCATATCACCTTCGATATTCTGTGTGCCATAATTGAACTACCTACTCTGTTTTTGAGATAAAACAACACACTTATGCTCTGGGATTTGACTAAAGGGCATTTTTTTTTTTATTTTAACTTGGACCTTTTTTTGACGTAAAGGAACTTAGACTATTTTATTTGGACAAACATTTTAAAACAATACGTGGCCGAGACAAAATTTGGATTGTATTTTTTATGATATCTCATATAAAAAAATGATGAATCGCTTTGAAATTTTCATTTCCACCTTCTATGATAACATTTTTCGGTGAAACTTTAGTTAAGATAATAATATAAATTGTTTTGGTGAATGTAAGTAATTAAATTACATTCTCTTACCTTAAAAACATGTTTTACACTATATGTTCCTAGTAGGATATGAGTTATGTGGGTGGGGTTGAAAACTTGTTATTTTGAGACATTTGTCTACTTGGATGGTCTTGTTATATTGAGGTACTTGTACAAAGGATCATGAGGATCAAGTGTGTAAGCAAAGGATAAAAGAATATTAGTTTTACCTGTGAAAAATACTTCTCTATTTATAAAAATAATAATAAATTTTTATTGTATTGGACCTGCCTAGAATTCATTAAGAATTAAGATACATGATTAATAACTTTTTTAAGAATAATAATATTTATTAGTTTGGTTAATCTTAACTTTAGTGAGTACGTCTTTAAGTTTTCGTATAGTCACTGATTCCACTCTTATTGATTTTCATGGGTGAAAAACTTCTTAGACTATATATTATTTCTATTTTGTCTATTAGGCAAGAAGCTTCATTGGATAGGGTTGAGAAATAAAAACCATTACACTCTTACACTTTCTATCAACATCTTATAAACATTTATTAAAAGACTGATAGACCTAAATTTCTCAGGTTTTGACTCTATGTTCATTGTTTACTCCATAAGTCATTTATAAATGAGCCATTAATGAGACCCACCACATCCCAATGACTGTTATAGAAAATAAGTTAAAAGTAACAATTTATTATAACCGATATTATAAAATTTGATTCACATCAATCTGTTCCAGTCTAAATTGCTAGTTAGATAATTTATAATAATTTATACTTTTTTTTAGTAAAAACAAAATGATTTCTATTTATACTTTATTTCTTTTTATTTCACTCCAATTCATTTCATTTAGATAAATTTTTTTTACTCTATCTCTCTTCTTTCTTTTTTTTCTTCCCTTCTCTCTTTTTTTTTTTTATGTTCAAACAAAATATAAAAGAAAACAAAAGAATACATTCACACATGTAATTAATTTTGGTCCATATGTTACAAACCTTATCCTTATTGGTCCTTTTATTATTATGTCTTTCTTCTTCTTTTCTTTTTTCCTAAAATGGTAGTTTCTGAGCAAATGTTCAGCAAGTAAATGTTTTAATAAGGCATATGCATATTCCTCATTTATGCCCTCCTTTGCCTGAAAATTAGTAAAGTCAATTTATATTTGCCTACACCAAGCTCATCTCTTGCACAAGACACGACACCACACTAAATAACACCAAACACTATGATCACACAAAAATAAGGACATGTGTCTCTTTCTTTCTTCAATAGTTATGAGGTTATGATACAGTTCCTGAACTTTCCAGATGGGACCAGCTTGGTTTGTGCAAATATAATTTCTATAATTTATCTCATACTAACCACTAATTTATGAACGTTATTGATATTATGGCCACCTAGCATACTAAACTAGTCATAGGTGTCATCATCCACATTATAGTGACTTTTTTCTTTTCAAAGGAGTGACTTATCAATTTTATACTGCACTTAAATAATTTGATCTTAAAACTCTTTATTGAAGAAATTGTTTACATATAATTGTATGTGCCCCTATTTAATAATTCATTTTGTATGAAGGTTCCATACCACTGTTACCATTAAAATTGACATGGTGTATTATTTTAGTAGAACTTTCTGAACAACCTTGGCTGTCTAAGTTAATTGAGTTGACAGTTAGCAGAACTGGAATGAATGATGGATAGCAAACTAATGTTTGATTGATTAAATTATATGTTGGTATAAAATTGTATAATTAGATTTTTTTTAATTTAATTCTAATTTATAGACTTCTGTTATTGTAGTAGTGCGCTGCAAAAGTTAAGGGCCGGATAAAAAGATTATAAAAAATAGTTTAAAATATAAGGTAATAAAATATTGTAAAATACAAAAATGTATTTTAAGTATTATTTTTTTTAAAATAATATGAAAATACAATCCACTATCCATAACTTTTTTTAACATCTACGTTACATAACGATAAAAGGCTAAAATTATTTTAATATATATGTATATAATATATTTAAATTTGTTTATTAATATTATAATTAAAATAATAAATAAATTTTGATATTTTGTAAAAATATTTAATTTAAATTATTGCATATTTTATTAATTATCTCGTAACAGTATACCAAATCACAATCAAATAATAATAGTGTTAGAATTTTCATAAAATAAAAAAATATTACGTCTTGACTAAGAATCTGATCCAACAATTGATAATTTACAATAGAAAGATAAACGTTTCATCTAACATATTATTTTAAATATAATTTTCTATTAATATTTTATAATAAAATTTTAACTTAAAATTTATTTATTTTTTATCAATATTTATAAATAGTAAACCATTTTTTAGTTTTATTATATCAATCATATAAATTAAATAAATCTTAAATTTTTCACTCAATTTCAATCCAGACAACTTCACTGTATACTTTGATTTTCCTCTTTCTTTTCAATTCCACCTCACATATCCAAACAAAGTTTGATGTAAAATAGCTTTTCATATGTTAATCCAGATACATAGTTTTTCATGTGAATAATAATAAAGTTATTTATATAAAATAACACTGTTTTTTTTTATTGTAGTCTCTTCTAATAGAATAGGTGTGGGAATTACAGATTTCACTATTTCCTTTATATACATTTCTTCAGTCATTGCTCCTCTTCCGTTATTCTTTTAAGTAAAGATGGGCTAAATTTGATTTGGAAACAAATTATAATTGAAGTTTCACCTACTTATTTCATTGGTTTTCATTACAAAATTCAACTTGATTTGTTCAAAAAAATATAATACCTTAACTTTGACTTATTTATAATTTAATTAATTTTGATTCTGTAAAAGTCTACTTTTCAATTTTATCACTATAACAGTTTAGAATTATTTTAACCCTAATTTACTAGAAAAGATATACATAAACACAAAAAGTATATATGCTTTTACAACAAAGAGCAAAGATAATTGCGATATATTTATATATTATGGTATATATACTATATAATTCTTATTATTTTTCTTTCATAAAACAAATATCATATATATATATATATATATATATATATATATATATATATATATATAATTATATGAAAATTAAAACACTGATATCAAAAAACGATGTCACTATGTATTTTTTTAGTGATATTTTATTTTATTTTACAGAAATATTTTAGTGACATTATGTATTGAATTTTCACCTGTTTATTTAATTGACTTTAACTTTAAGTTCGAGCTTGATTTTTTAAAAAATATATTATACTTAAGTTTGAGTTATTCATTTCATTAATAATTTAATTAATTTTTATTTATAAAAAGTGAATTATTTTTTAAATTTATAAAAAATTAAATTATTTTAATACTAATATACAAACTAAAAAATATAAATTATCTTTTCTTCTTAATTCGTAAATATAACTTAATATTAATTAAAAATCTGAACTTTGAAATGCATATGCTATTGTTTTAATAAAACATTAATGAGTCTCGAGCATTACTTGCATATTTTTTCCTCTAAACAATTGGGCATGTCAAATTTTGAATTAAACGCATTTTAAGTATCACAAAGTTTAGGTTCTTGCACAATATTTTATAAATAAAAAGTATATTTTTTATCAACTTTGTTTTTTCTCTAGTTTTATAAAATGTTTTTATCTTCCTGTAGTTTCAATTTTTGTATTGGTCAAGACCATTTGTGTGCAATGCAAATCAACATTTATACCCAAACCAGGAATAAAAAACAAATATTCAAATGTGTTTGCACAAGCTCCTGAAGGAGTTACTCTTGATAAATAATAACCTTTTAATAAAAAATTAATTCAACAAACTTTTAAAAAAAAAATATTTTGTCTAAAATAAACTAAACTAAATACCAGTGTCAGTTATAATATATATATATATATAAATATATATATATATATATATATATATATATATATATTATTTATGACAAAAATTGGGTCAAAAATGAGTTGCTTCTAGTTTCAAAAGGTGGTTCGGGTTCTTTATTTTTGGGCAAATTCTTCCTGCACCTCCTTGATTTCTTCCTGCACCTCTACAGATAAAGTAACAATACTATTGCTACACTCATTTTCATCTTCTTGAATATATTGGATTATATAATATAATTTAAAAAAAAATGAGAATACATGAGAAGAGAAAAAAAAACATGAAGGTGGAACTTCTAGATACCGTTACAGATAAGTGGAATTTTTTCTATTCTTAAACCTTATTTCGTTAAACCTACCTTATTTCGTAATGATTTTTATTTTTTCATTAAAATATCTATATTGCAAACAAACGTTTTTATGGGTTAAGATTGGAAAAAAAAGCATAATATTATATAATTAATATATTTACACTTTTTAATAATGCTTATATTGTGTATTTTGAATTGCAGTAATTTTTTTTGTTTTACATGTGGCCCATATTAATACTGATATTTAGAACACTTTGATGTGTTTTGTGTAAAATTATACCAACACTGATATGATAATTTGTAGAAAATAAGTTTAATTAAACATGAATAAATACAAAATATATAATAAGAAAAAACTAAAGATAAAGTGAAATCAAACAAAAAGTAATTGGTAAAGTCCTCTACGGTCTCATCTTCCAATCATGAGGAAGGTTATTAAACAAATATTTGAATTATATTCAGGTTTGAGTTGTATAAAAAAAATTAAGTATTTTAAAAAAATAAATTATTATATTATTTTAATACGTAAAAATTGAATTTCTTCTCAACAAAATCAATTAAAATAACTGGATTATAACTTATAAAAATTAAAAAATATAATTTAAAATAAATTGTTTATTTGCAGTAATTCAAACATTGCAAATCTAAACATACACAAAATTTGTAACGAGAGAAACATACAAAATACTCTCATGTGTTCCTCACTAACTTAATTTTATTATATCATCCTTTACGACGAGAGTTACATGACCAGTTTTTCAAATTATTTTTCTTTAAGAATTTATTAATGGAGATATATTCTAATTTTCGTGCCACAACATGGAAGAATCCTCGTCCAGAACATAATAAAAACATGTATAAATATGATTTTTCAAATTAATAGAATAAAGACCATAAAATAGTTAACTAACCAATGACCTTGAATTTATTCAACCAAGTAAAACTGGAATTCATAAGATTAAAAGAAAAACTAATAGGCGTAAGTCTTGAAAGAGAAATAAACTTTTTATTAAAACTAATAAGAGTATTTTATTTTATAAACATAAATTAAAACTATTACTTAAAATTACATTCCATGGACACATGCCAACTCATCTTATTCCTTAAATGTATACATTGTTTACTTTTTATTAATCTTCTTAAGTTTTGCATACTTATAAGGTATTACAATCATAGATTATAGAATCAAAATCAATTCACCATCTAATCGACAATACTAGCCATATTATAATCAGCACAGGCAAAATCAAATATAATACTTTTCTTTTCTAGCTAATTTTTAAACTTTAGAAAACATTATTTGTGTGTGTTTTTCTTTCTTTTTCTTTCTTTTACAAAAGAAACATTTGGAATCCTTCTTTATAATTAACCATATAATATTTATTTCCTTTTTTATTAACTTGATTTTCCTTATTCTTTATAAAAATAATAAAGTTCACCTTATCCTCTTCCCTTAATAGTCTTTCTTCTTTTTGAACACACAATCATCAATAATGTATTAATAGATAATTTATCCTTATATATATGATAAAAAAAATTGAAAGAATGTATTTATGAGTTAAAATGACCAATTAGCTTCAACAATTTCCTAATCTACTTCCTGCTTTAATCTCCATACATTTCTCAGCTATCTTTGCCGGTTCAGAAGGTCTTGTTGTCTGTTGAGTTCTCCAAATGCTTATAATCCCAGGAGGGGGTCCTGCATGCACTCTAACACTTAAGTCAGATAGTAAGGGTCCGAGTAATACAAGGTGAGTAAGATAAGATTGATAATACCTTATTTTGTAGGATTATTTTTTTCTTTTATAGGATTTTGGATGGGCCTTTTAAGTGAATGGATTTGAAGCCCAACTTATTAGTATATTATATGAACTACTGTACATAATGTTCCGGTTGATAGTTGTCATGTGGTAATCTTGTTAGTGTCACATGTTTAATGATTATTGTTGGGTAAGGTGTACTGAACTTATGAGAATGTGTCAGAAAGTACTTAGTCAGCGACACATACACTCCATTTTCATTATTACCTATATCTGTTTAGTCTGTCATCACATAGAAATTATGCATTTATTGGAGTGATCGGCCTACTTATAATACATATAATATACTTAAAAATAAATAAATATAATAACCTTTAAGACCTTATACCATATGTCTCTGAATATGATATAATTATACACTCCTTTAATCTTAACGAGTTCAAACATTAAGAGTGTCAGACAAAAATTTTTAGATGTTATAAAAATTTTGGTAAATCCTTAACATAGTGATTGCGGGTGACAAAATCATAAATTTCATCTTAAACTTTGTTCTTTATCAATCTTCAAACATTAGTATCTTTCCTACTTTTTTAAATATCAATCCGTATAATTCTGGTAACAACTTCATATTTTTTTTTATCTTGTTGGTGGCATAACCAATATCTATCAAATTCAAATGAAAAAAATAATTTCCTTTCAAAATATTACTTGATATATTTTATATTTGTTAGAACTGAGAATCTAAATGCTCAACATTATTATAAATACATTTTATTACATTTTGCACTATTAATTACCATTAATGTTTCATATATAGTTATAAAATTTAATATATAATATTATTTAGTTAAAGATCTTATAACTATTCTCTAATTTATTAAAATTATATTCACCATTTAACATTAAAATATTTAAAGAGCTAAATGTTTATATTAAGATTTTTCATAATGCAACAAGTACATAATAATGCGTAAATATAATTCTCATGCACAAAATAACACTATCATACATACAAATAATAAATAATAACACATGCATAAATTATTTAATAAATAGTAAGCTTAAAAGGTCTAAATTGAATGTAGAGTATTTAGTGTTTCATCTTTAAAGGAAGAAAATAAAAATACAAAACTCATGCATTTCAAATAATAAAGTAGTAAATCTCAGGTAGTTTTCTTCCTGTTGCAATTGGCATTTCCAAAATCCAGATCAAATCTCACTCACATCGAAAGCACAAAGAACCAAATCACACAAAAGAGAGAAAAACATTTTGAATCTCAATGTTTGAATTAAGGACAAACAATAAAAAATATACCAAATCCAAAAGCTGTAGCATATACGAAATAGGAAGGCAGAGGCATTTAACGGCTCTGATGCCAAATATTAATAAGTTATATGCCAAAGTAAGATTTATGAGCAACAAATCTTCAACTATTGTCTTTGCTGTGACTACTTTAATTCATATTTAACTTTGTGAAGCAGCAGTTTCAACATTTCAACGGTGTGATGGTGTTATACGGTGAAGAAGAAAGCAAATGTAGCAACTCCAAAGACAGAACATATATGATATCCGGGTAGATTTAATATTGTCTCATATGACTTAAAAAATTGAGATAAAAAATAATTTTTATATATTTTTATTCCTTAATCCACCAAGACCTTTATTAATGATATATAATTATCATAATGTAGCTGATAAGAGTGTACTACATTCAATAAAGACATCTACTTGTTTTGAGAAAAAAAAAACAATAAAATAATACTCTTGATACCTCTGATAATTATTTCTTTTTATTTCTCTTTATTGCTTGATTTACTTTGTAAGTGAAGATAATATGTGCTTTTGACATTAGACAAATCCTTATGCATCTCATGTTTTCTTTATGGAAAAATAAAAAATTTGGAGACTTATTATATTATATGTATGGTTCATCTTGAAATTTTAAATTCTATTAAATATAGTCAAATACATTGCGAGTCAATGCATTTAAGTATTGTTAATTTTAAAGTTCAGAATTTTATTATATTTTGTTTTTAAAAAGTATTTTAAAAATTTAATAAAAGAGATTAAGAAATGTATTTAAATTAACTTTAACTCTAATTCTTAAATTATATAAGAGTATAAATAATATATTCAAATATTATTCGATCTAAAATAAAACAAGATAAAAACAAAAACGTAAAATATGTTTAACAACCTTAAGATCTAACGTGATGACATCAATGCAAATTTAATCTTTAGCAAAGAGTTCGAATGTGATCTAGAACACAAAAAACGAAGCAATATAAGATGTGGAAATATTGAAAAGAGGAATGAAGATGTGTTTGAGATGATGAAAAGGATAAAGAAATGAAAATGAAAAAAAATATAGAATGAATTATTTATTTTTCTCATTATGAATAAAATAATATTTTCACCTGCATTCAAAGCATTGACTGATTTGTGACGTGAACTCCTCCGATAGTGTGTATAGAGTTTTGGAAGTAAATAATCTTAATTTTCTTAGTTTATATCAAACCTCTAAATATTTATGAATATTTTATAATAAATAATTATAATATTTTGCCTTCAATTAATATAATGTTTAATCTGTCTTGTAATATTGTTTATCTTATATAAGATTTTGAGAATTTTACTTTTGAAAAACACTTTTTGACACGATAACAAATATAATGAGTATTATTACTAATATTTTATAAGTAATGGATGCATTTGAAAAAAATAATCTTTCATATAATTTAACATCTTGAATGCATTTAATTTATTCTTTTAACACTTTTTTTTAGAATTTAATTCTAAAAATAAATCAATACCATTAACATCATGTCTTAAAAGTTTAAAGATTAATACAACAACGTTTTAGTTAATCTCTTTAAAGTTGAACTCTTTCTAATATAAAAAAAGAGAGGGATTGTGTTTGTGGGCGCTTCAGCTGCAATGACGTTATTGTGGGGGTCTAGAGTTTTCTTTGCAAAGATATTGAGGCCTATAGTTAATTATATAATATTATTGCTTCGATTTTATTTTGGTATAAGTAGTTTCATTTCTTTAGTCATAACGTCATTGCCTAACTTGCCTTTCTTTATGGCACACGGCAATACTTTGTACTTCAAAAATCAACCATGTGTCCTTCTTAGGTTGAATAAAAGTTTAATAAAATCCCATTAACCATACGAGTAATGTAAGCCATCGAAATATTAAACAATGAATTAATATGCATGTAAAATAAATAAACCATGAATTTATATGCATCTACACTACATATTCTCCTAAAATATATATTATTCAAAACCTAATACTAACATAAACTAAGTATTTAAGTTATTACTATCATGGATCAAAATAATTGTCCTGCATACTAACCAAATCCAAATAGTTGTCCGTAAGAAAACTATAAATGTTCAAAAACATTTATTTATTAATATTTATTTATAATATTATATGCTCAAATGGTTTTCGTAGACATTAAAAAAAAGTCAATTACTGAACTGAAAATTAAAAAAAAAATAAAAAAAAAATTTCAAATTCGTTATATGTTAATTTAAAAATAAATATAGTAAAAGAATAATTTTTTATGAAATTACCTCATTTATATAAAATAATGAATATATGAAATAATATATTACACACCTAAAATAATATAATTATCTTGTTTAAAACATTATTCGTTATCCCAACTATCTTAATTAATATTGCTCATTTATCTGTCAGGTTAGCACTAAATTAATTGCCAAAAAAAACACTAAAATTTATAGAAGTAAAAAATAATAATTACAAAAATTAAATTGAGATACAAGTAAATTTAGAAGATTTTTTTTTTATATTCACTTATTACATTTTGTTGAGTTCCATAAGAAAAATTGATTAAAAGTCTTTACTGGAATTTTCATTTCCATAAAAAACTAAATACGTTTAAGTAAACAAAAAAATGTTTAAGTTATAATAACATTAATCAATTTCGGTCACTTGTAAATTATATTTGTAAAAGCTCAAATATGTCTAAATCAAAATAATAATTACTAGATATCAAATTCATTTCATGAACATTAGATTTAAGCTTGTCAATGAATAGAGTTTGCTTGTTTTTATCAATTAGGAGAGTTTGGTTTAACATAAAGAGGAGTTAATAATTCCTACAATGATATATCCAAATTCATATTCAGTATTCGCCAATTCCTCAAGTAAAATTGATTTTAATCATAAATATTTTACTATTAATGCAATTAAATACTTATTAATGTTTAAACATATCTGTGTATTTAAATTTAATAATTCAAAGAAATAAAAAGGTGGTTTTATTGATATTTAATAATCATTAACTCTTTTTGTTTTTAACATCAATAAAATTAAAGTAATTTAGAGAAGGACAAAAAAGTATTAATTTATTCCCTTTTAATACCATAGAGTAATAAATGTAATAAAGAGACAGAAAAATATCTTTACGAAACGGTATTTGTGTGGCTTGTGCTAAACTCGATATCCCCGAAGCTGTGTTTGTTATCGCTCGCACTTGTTTCATCTCTTCCTTTCTTTCGTCCCTTATTTGCACAGCACAACCACTCTCACTCTCCAATTCCAAGTCCTATTCCAATTCCAATTCCCTCTCAATCCAAAACTCAATGACCCTATCTTTCGCTCGTCGCTTCCAATTCCAAACACTCTCGGGATTCAAGATTCAATGAGATTGCTCTCTTGCAATAAACCATGGCCTCTGCATCCTCCATGTCAGGTACGTTCACTAAACCTTCGTTAAAACCTCCTCCTCCCAAATCTACATGCACACGCGTCTCTTCCTTGACCTAAAAACGTAAACCACCGCTCTACCAATTTGCTTAATGCCTTCTTTCGATTCTTTATTCCCCGTGCCAATTCGAGGGATTTAGATTCTTTAATTCTACTGAATGTGCCTTTTCGCGTTTGGTTTGTAAGCTCTTGTTGTTTCTTTTGAGTGGAAGAGTTTGCGAGTGTGGTTTTCTGAGTGAAGGTGTGATGCTGCAGTTTCTTTAGAATGCGTGAACGCCTGCAAGCTTTGGAGAGGGGACGGAAGCGGAAGATTCGACTGTAGTCTTCTTTCGTGCGCGTGGAAAGCTCCGAGGGTTCTCACCGGCTTTCTTGCGAGCACTGCTCATCCTCCTCACCAGTGTTCGGACTTGTCCACCGGGCGTAATGGACGAAGGAACCAGTATAATTTTGTAAGTTTTTTATGTTTCCCTTGGCCTTTCGACGTGTGAGTGCTTTCAATTTTTTAATTGCGTTAGGGATGCTGGTTCTTGGTATGAGAATGATCGGCTGATCGTTTTCCTTCTCTTTTGACCACCCCTGCTGCATTCTGTTCACATCGAGTCGGTATGGGAAAAAAATGGATGTTTATATTACTAACTAGGTTATCTGTTAATCTTGCAAAATTGGCAGGGATGTGAAGCCTTTAGTGTAGGTGGTTCATGTCCCGAAGAACCACTTGAAATTGTAGTTTTTGAAGGATTGTCTAGATCAAACGTGTCTCAAGTTGCTCCTAGAAGATGGAAATTATGTTGTTCTTCAGCCTTCCCTCCGAACACTGCCACCGAGTTTTCCCCAAAAAGTTTGTGGGAGGTACAGTCCTCTGAATTTTACGTAATCATCTGTTGTTGATTATAGTTCTGTGAATGGGGATATCCTCTTTGCTAGTGGCTGAGTCGTACTGTCTGTGATATGATTGCCTCAGGATCTTAAACCTGCTATTTCGTACCTGTCTTCTAAAGAACTGGAGTTAGTGTACAATGCTTTTATGGTGAGTTGATTAGCTGAAGAAACAAGCTTAGCATGCTCTTTCTGGCAAAATAATATCTTCAACATAGTAGGGTTACTTAATTTATTTATTTTGTTTTGTATTTTTCTATTCCTGGTTGTTACAGTTGGCGTTTAAAGCTCATGATGGTCAGAAAAGACGCAGTGGTGAACCCTTCATAATTCACCCAGTCGAGGTTGCACGTATTCTTGGAGAACTTGTGAGTTATGAAGAAATGCTTCTACTTTTGCAAAGTCTACGAAATAAATGTGAGTAACGAATCAATGTTTTTTTATGGATCCAACCATTTGTCTAGGAACTTGATTGGGAGTCAATTGCTGCTGGATTACTTCACGATACAGTTGAGGATACAAATGTTGTTACTTTTGAGAGGATAGAGGAGGAGTTTGGTGCAACCGTGCGCCACATTGTGGAAGGAGAGACCAAGGTACTTGTTATTCTTGAATCTTGATTTGAAAAACATTGATGGAAATCTAAAGTCCCCAATTGCTTTAGTGCCATATTCATAAACTTACCAAATGAATTAAATGCACACTGCATTCTAAATTCTAACTAGGTATCAAAACTTGGAAAGTTGAAGTATAAGAATGAAAATGATTCCGTTCAAGATGTGAAAGCAGAAGATCTTCGGCAAATGTTTCTGGCTATGACAGAGGAGGTGACCTAATAGATTCTTGTCTATTCCAAATGTATTGTATTGAAAACGATTTGGCAACTAATAAATGTTTGTCATTTCAGGTTCGTGTTATAATTGTCAAATTAGCAGACAGGTTGCATAACATGCGCACGCTATCACATATGCCTCCACATAAACAGGTTAGGGCCACTCATTTGAAAGACTTCTTGTATAGTGTCGGGAGGAAACTGTTATGGCCATGCACTTTTTTTACTCTGAAATAATAATATAGTATGAAAAGGGAATGGATCTTCTCATGTAATTTTATTGATCTCCCTCTACATAACATTGAATAGGTGGGTCCCTATCTAAAATCCGAGACTGTCTATAAACAGAGATGCATAGAATTTCCGATTACATCGCATTTGAAAATCTAACTTCAAAAGATACATTCCATACCATTGATTTTTCTAAAAATGTGTCATAATGTGAATGGCACTAAATATGCCCAAGGCTTACATGCAATATTACCATTGTTTGGTTTTTTTGACTGGTTCTCATCATAGGCTGTTATAATACTACTAACACTCAGGCCCGGGGGTGGTGGTTAGGTATAGTCCTCCCCACAGCAAAGAGTCAGTAGTTACCTAAAACAACCGTTGTTGGTTTATAGTAATATTGTTGTTTTTTTAATCTTGTTATATGCATATCAAATGGATTGGGTGCATAGAGATCCTAGCTCCTAAATTGTGTTTCTAACTTGAATACACTGTGCACAGACTAGCATTGCAATGGAGACATTGCAGGTTTTTGCTCCTTTGGCGAAGTTGCTCGGGATGTATCAAATTAAGGTATCCTATAATTACATAATCTCTAAGAACTAGCATTCATATTCTTTTTCCTGTAATGCCATGAATCTGCATATTTAGAGTAGAACTGAGGATTGAAATTCTTTTAAGTTAATTATAATAAACCAATATTTCATCCCATGAGGGAAATTCTGATATATTATGATTCATAGATATTCTTGTTTGATGATACAGTCAGAACTAGAAAATCTGTCATTTATGTACACAAACGCAGAAGACTATGCTAAGGTGAAGAGAAGAGTAGCAGAGCTATTCAAAGAACATGAGAAAGAACTTTTGGAGGTAATGCTACTCTATCTTAAATTGGTGTTTGAATAGACAAGTGGAAAAATTATAACTGCATGCCATCTTTCTATATTTCCAATTATTGAACCTTTTCTTCCAGGTGATTGTGTCACTACAGTCCACTTATTAAGCTTATTTGCTCTTTTTGTGATAGGCAAACAAAATATTAATGAAGAAAATCCAAGATGATCAATTCTTAGACCTTCTAACTGTTAAAACGGAAGTTCGTGCTGTTTGTAAAGAGCCTTACAGGTTAAGCCACAAATCTCAATGTCAATGCTACCATTTTGTTTATTCAACTGTTTATGTTGGTTGACGTGTTTGACATCATGTACATTTTAAATGTCATAGTTTTTCTATTCTATTCTTCTACAATGATTATGCATCTCTTGTTTGTAATTTGAGGTACTTTTCTGGCTATTCATTTAGAAATATTGCTGGTCATTTGCAGTGTCTATAAAGCGGTTCTCAAATCAAAAAGTTCAATTAGTGAGATTAACCAAATTGCACAGGTTGGCTTACTTATATGTCTTGGATTACTTAATGTTATAAAGATTTTGCATAAACTTTCAAGTTTGTTTGTTGAAAACCAACTTTTTGTTGTAACCAGCTGCGTATCGTTATTAAACCAAAGCCATGTGTTGGGGTTGGGCCTTTATGCAATCCACAGCAGGTAACTACTTATCATGGTCTCACATGACTGCTTCAAACTTCCCTTTTTATTTGGTATATGAAAAGACTTTTCTCTCTTGTTTTCTGCAGATTTGCTATCATGTTCTGGGGTTGATCCATGGAATCTGGACCCCTATTCCTAGATCTGTACGTATGTTATTTTCTATTCTATTTGAGAATAGAAGGTGTTAGTTTTAAGAGAAATATATTTTCACGCTTTGTGACTGGTGAGAAATATTTGATTTGTTCTAGGTGAAGGATTATATTGCAACCCCCAAACCAAATGGCTACCAGAGTCTCCATACAACTGTGATTCCTTTTTTGTACGAAAGCATGTTCAGGCTAGAAGTCCAGGTTTTTTTTTTTTTTTTTTTTTTCATTTTCTAAATTTACTTTTGCATGTTCCATTTTCACAAACTATTTTTTATAAACAGCGGTCCAGATTAGAACTTCATCTGGATCGGCTAGAAGTTCATAATAAAATTTTCTTATGAGTGTGTCCTACTTTTTGCAGATTAGAACAGAAGAAATGGATTTGATAGCTGAGAGGGGCATTGCTGCCCATTATAGTGGGAGAGAATTTGTCACAGGCTTGGTTGGAAGTGCAACACCAAGTAGTAAAAGCTCAAGAGGGAAGACAGTTTGTCTTAACAACGCCAATATTGCTCTCAGAGTATATTATCTGCCCCTGAGATTACGATAGAAATAATCTTTTAGATTTTAAAGAGAGATTTTGGTGTTGCCATTACCCAATTTTGATGCCATTAGGTTGTTGGCCTAATGGTAAACCTTGGCTTTGTAATTGCAACCAAAATAAAATCTTGATGCTGATCTCATGAATGAAGTATTTCCGTTTCTACAGATTGGCTGGCTCAATGCAATTAGAGAGTGGCAAGAAGAGTTTGTTGGAAATATGAGTTCTAGGGAATTTGTGGACACTATTACAAGAGATCTGCTGGGTAGTCGTGTCTTTGTGTTCACACCAAGGGGAGAGGTAAGGATGAACTCTGTCATGTATTATATGACTAATTCCCCTTCACGCGCCTTCCCCCCTCTCCAAATTGATTGAAGAAAATAATTAGAAACTTGTATCTGAATACTAGCTGCCGTTTCTTGATATTTTTTGTCACACGATTTGCAGATTAAGAATCTTCCTCAGGGTGCAAGTGTCATTGATTATGCTTATATGATACACACTGAAATAGGCAACAAAATGGTAGCTGCAAAGGTATCACTCCCCACATTTGCATGCTTTAATCATGTTAGTCATAAAAGAGATGTAAATGTGTTGTTGAAATATTAGAGGCGCATTTGGTGTAAATGCAGGTCAATGGAAATCTTGTTTCTCCCACACATGTACTTGCAAATGCAGAAGTTGTGGAGATAATCACATATAATGTCAGTATTGTTCAACCCATCCTTGTGTTTTGTTTTTTATTTGATAGATTTGATGTAATTGGAAACTCATTATGTTTTGAGTATATGTGCAAATATAAATTTACTTTGCGATGTTAGAATTAGGAAGATGTGCTGTTTTATTTTTATTGAATTATATGATTCACTTCACTCTCTATGCTCTAAGTGTGTGCTATCTGTTAGTTTTTGTATTAAATAGTACATGTATACACTAATTTTATTTGTTAGAATACCTTACTAGTATATAGAATATCTTAGCATATCATCATAATATATTTGTAATATCTTAGACTATCTATAGAATATATTATGAAACAATTATTCTTAGAAGTTATTAAAATATTATGTTTCCTTATGATTCTCAAATCATTGAGGAATCAATTACGACTAGTAATCTTGTTGGATTATGCTTCCCCTTCATTTTAATTTGTATGTTTCTTCCATGACAAAGAAAAATAGTTTACACACTTCTTACACTGTTATTTAAGGAAAATGTTTTGTTTATAGATACATAAATGGTTAGTCACAATTACCGTATGTATTTGCTTTTCACTTCATTACAGCTCATAATATTAACTGTTCTCGCAGGCACTTTCCAGCAAATCAGCTTTTCAGAGGCATAAACAGTGGTTGCAACATGCTAAAACACGGAGTGCGAGACACAAAATAATGAAGGTAAGATTTCGTACGAAGGCTTAACCTTGAAAAGTAGTGTTTTAAATAAACATCTTATATTTTTGTGTAGTTTCTGAGGGAGCAAGCTGCACGCTCTGCTTCTGATATCACTACGGAAGCAGTCAATGACTTTGTTACCGATTCCGAGGGGGATAGTGAATCTGAAGAACTATCAAAAGGTTCCAGTGGTTCCAAATATCCGTTGGGTAAAACGTTTGTGAATGGAGAGGAAATGTCAACTTCAGCAAGAAGTGAGTCTGTCCTCCAAAGTAAGAACGGAAGTGTTTGGATCCCCAAGGTCAACGGGAAACATAATAAGCATGTGCAGAATGAAAATTTCAACGGAAAAGGGGAGATGTTACTGCAGGGTAACCTTGTTGCAAAGATGATTCAAGTTAACATTCCAAGATATAAGGAAGTCCTTCCAGGTTTAGAAAGCTGGCAAGCCCAGAAAATTGCTTCTTGGCACAATATGGAAGGGCACTCCATCCAATGGTTATCTGTAGTATGCATAGACCGGAGAGGTAAGTTTGCTATTCTGAATAATATTTGACTAAATCTGCTCTTGCTTGGATGTGCAAAATGCAAATGAATATTGTTGATAAGGATATGCTGTGCAAGAGTCTGGGTAATCATAATAATACACTGTCAACATAAAATGTTAATCGATAATTTTTACTTATTATCCGTCAGTAAAATGGATGCTTTACACCTTGTGGCCTATTAACATTGTGGTAACTGCATTTTTCCAATCTAATAATGTAAGAATAGAGTGCTGTCTAGATGAAACGCATGGGGTCAGCATTTGGCTTAGGGATGGGGATGGTACGACGGAGAGAAGAAAATTTAATAGTGTTTCATTAAATGCTCTGGTTGATGATGACTCATCTCTTTGACACATTAGACAAACGTTGTTTTCACCATCTCGATTGTAACCTGTTAAACAATTATTTCAGGCATGATGGCTGAGGTCACTACAGCATTGTCCAATGCAGGCATAGCCATATGTTCTTGTGTGGTGAGTGTTTAAACCAAAATCCAAACAATTAACTGTACTCAAATAAGACGTCTCGACATTATATTAGTATGGTTCAACTGTTGGCATGTCTGTGACACGTTTTACTTATCAAATGACCAGGCTGAGATTGATGGAGGAAGGGGAATGGCTGTTATGGTATTTCATGTTGAAGGAAATTTAGAAAATTTGGTACAGTATAATGTCTGAAAACACTCATTGTGATTGATACTTAATCTAGATGATCCTTGTTCATCAAATGTGTAAAATAAATTGTTTTTCAGGTCAGTGCTTGCTCTAAAGTAGATCTGATATTGGGTGTTTTGGGATGGTCTACCGGTTGCAGCTGGCCAAGCTTAATGGAAGACCGTGGCGTTCTCGAATGCTAGTTGATTCGATTGCTTTGTCTTTTGGCGTCTACTGCAGTTTGTCCAACGATTACAGACCCAGACCAGGGAATTAAGTTTTGTCCACAGCAACGTAGGCATTTATGTGGCTAAATTTTGTTTATAGTTCTCATATATTTGTTCGAACTTACTAACCCAATAATCCGGCAGCAGCCTATTGAGTCAAAAACTCGAATCTCAAGGCACTGTATATAGAAAAGAGTGATAGGATAAAGGAGCATACAATGTAAATTACTTGTGCAGAAACTAAGCATTTACCCAAGGAGACTGCTAGGGTGTCTCTTGTTAGAAAATGTCACTTTTCCTGGCCAGAAGTCTTCCATTTCTACTTTAATTGGGAAAAAACTGCTAATCATTGGGTATTCATAATAAGCAGGATCAGTAAATGCATTCTCATTTCTTAAAATAAACACCTTTTTATTTTATGCAAATAATTTTACTTTTAATTTTTTTAATTTATTGGTATATGGGTTCTCGATGTAGATTTATTTCCACTGAAAATGTTAATAACCTTTTTCAGTCTTTTTGTCCTCAATAGGAATTCGTAAGAATTCATAAATTATGAGTTGAGCTATACCTAAACTTAAAGTGAGAGTTACAAAATTTCATAAATTTTAAATGGATATTAATTTAAAAAATGTTAATTTGACGTCACTATTTATTTATATTTCTATTTGATATTATATTTTATTAATAAAATATTATATATGAATAATAATATATATTAGTTATAAATGGTAATGATACCAAAATATCACAGTCCTTTTTTGGTATACTTAGTTATACTTAGTCGGTAGGAGAAATTCATCAAAATCCATGAAATTATTATTAAAGCTAATTGAATTTAAAGTGAGACAATTTTTCATAAAATTTAAATAGAGATGATCCGGATCCATGATGTAAGTTTTTGTACAGGTAATTAGTTATATTCTAATTTTTTAAACAATTATGACATGAACGATTAATGATTAATGAATAATATAAATAACTATATAATCAGTCTAATTGAACTAAATAAACAATAAAGAATCATTAAAAATCATGCTATAGCAATCTTTTCTCCATACATCTTAATCCATAACAATGCACTTTTCCAAACTCATTAAAAGGATAGCAAATATGGTTACTTTTTGCTTATATAAAAAGATTTGTTAAATTTTAAGAAACCTATATTTGTGGACTCATTAAAATTATATTTTAAATGATCTAATGGGAAAATGTTTGACATTTGATTCTCTAAATTCGCCTCACGACTGAATGACCCTCATCTAGTACATAAAATGACTCCTGTGGGCGACGGGTGAGTAGAACTAAAAGCATCAGCAGCGCTAGCAACAGCAAGGGAAAAACCCAGGTTAATGGTTGATTATTCGGAACCATAAAGAAGTTCATATTTTGGTTCAAATTTGCTTGGTGTGTCATTATCACGTCCTCGTCGTAGTCGGAGCTATCCACATCAGAGTCGGAGCAGACATGGCTCTCTCCCTTGAATTTTTGCTTTGCATGTTGTATCAGCTCTGAGGGCCAAACTTGCTCCTCCTTGTAGTCCAGGGAGGTTGTCCCTGTTTCTTTAGAGCTATCCTCTGCGCCAGCCTCTGAAACTTCATCCGACATCATCTCATCCTCATCCTCGGTTTCTGTTTCTTCTTCTGAGGATGTTAGATCGTCTTGAGGTACTTCATCCTTTTGATCCACCTCTTCTTCTTGGCCACTGGGTCTGTTAAACAATGACCCCATGCATTCTTCCGCAACTCCACTTCCGTTGGACGAAGCCGCACTTTCTGGGTGCGAAGAGTCAGAAAACACAATTTCCTGATGTTGAAAGCAGGTTGGGCTCTCCTCATCACCTATTCTCGGTTTAAGCTCGCTTTTCTCCTCCTGAAAATAGATCCAAGTTTTTGTGACAATTGAAAGGCCATGCACAAACTCATGCATTTACATTCATAAGGGAATTAAGGATTCATTACTTGGTCGATGCTCATATTGGATGTCCAATAGCTGCATGCAGTAACAGACAAACACTAGTTAACGAAGCGTTGGAACCGGACAGGACAAAACGACAGCAACATATGTATAAAAAAATGGTATATGTTCACGTAGCATACCATGTGGCATCTCCATTTTGGATTGATGAATTCTTTATAAGAGAGGCGAGACTTTGGGTGGTCTCATGATCATCTTCACTCTTGCATTCGTGTTCGTCCAACAGCAATTGTTGGGGTTTATGTTTAGCTTTAGTTTGTTGATCATGGGTGCCCTTTGCCTTTTGTTTGTTGCTGGCGAAAGAAGCAACCGCCATGAAACCTGCAATGGCCAAGGCTCCACCGAATACAAAAAGACCCGCAATCCCTCCTTCGCCGCCAATACATAAGCCGCTTAACGGAAGAACTTTCTTCCTTCCTTGCCTGTTTGTCATGATGCTCTTTTTGTCCTCCATGGATGTGTGTATATCTTTGTTTCTTAACAGTTATTGTCCCTTTTTGGTCCTTTGTTTCTTCGAAGTGAGACACTAGGCCAAGGGATGGGGTTGTGTGTTATAAATAAAGGAGATTGAGAGTGAGAGAAACCTGAGACAGAAGCGGGCTTCTTTACTTGGCATCTTCTTAGGTGAAGAAGGAAGAATCCAGCGTGACACATGTTTGCTTATCAGCCATGATTATTAACACTCCATAATTATAGCTTCATCGACTAAAACTTGTCCACTATTCAAATAAAACTACTTAATCATAGATCCGTGAATAACTGTCTCATCTCATCTCATGCCTCCTCTTGCCCTAGTTTTTCTAACTCGCACACGTTATTTTTTGTGGAATAAAATAACAACTCTTACTAGCTCTCGCCACTCTTGAGATATGGTCATCATGCTAATTTCATTTAAATTTTCATAAACTTATACCACTTGGGATGAACATGGTTACCTAAACTTTCAATAATAATAAGCAATCACTGTTAATATGTACGAATTATGAGCATAATAATATGAATATTTTACGATATCGAAAAATGCTTCAGTAAATTATTTTATACATATCCATAAAATTTGTTGAATATTTTACATTTTTTAACGAAAGTTTTATTTTTACATTACTTTGAAATTTTTATACAGTTTGAATATCATAATGTAAGTGGTAATAATGTCATTATACCTTTTATAATTCACTTCAACACGTGTTACTTTTGCAGATATATTAACATTTTTTATTAACAATTGAATTATACATCACAAAATAATTAAAACTACTAAAAGTTTAATGTGACAAATATTAAAAATTATTACAAACTTTAATTAATTTATTACCATAACTAACTTAAATATATAAATCTAAACAAAATATTAAATATAAAATGAAATTCAAACTTTTATTATTCAACTATAATCATTTCTAGTTTTCTCAATATATTCAACTTTAAATACTTTTTAAACAAGTATAAATAAAAAAATGCAAGTCAAAATCAAAATTAGAATTACCGTAAATAATCTATAAATCAAACTTCAAATGTTATCATCACATTCAAACGTCTATCAGCTTAAAATATAATTCATATCTTAAAACTACGTCATGCATAATAATTCTTTAAATGAGAGTTTAAATTACTGTAAGAAACCTTAAACTCTACTTTAAAAAAGTTAGATTTAATTACAAAAGTATTATTATATATTTTTTATGTGGGTTAGTTTTTAGTTCGACGTAAATTAGTTGACTTAAAAGCCTAAATTTACACCACTAATAACAACCAATTATATAATATATTATTTTCCATACTTTTTTACTTATAGTAAAAGAAGTTCATGAAAAAAAATCATTAAAAAATCATCAAAATATTGTAAAGTTAAAATTAAAATGACAATAGAATGCGTTCATCATAGCTATTATTAAATATGTATCCGTTCATACAATACAATTAAATAAATATCAAATTTCAATTTATATATTTTTTTCTTCATTTTGTATTTATCTACTACTTGTAAAACAGAATTTAATATATATAACTTTCTAATGTTTCTCATCTATGAAATTAAGATCTTTAATTTATTCGAGATTTTAACCAACATAAATTTGGTTAGTTATTCTTTAGCTTCTTAAGTTTTTTTTCACCTTTAAAATTCTTTTTATATATCCAAATTGTCGACATTTAAAACAAATTATATTAGTGAGTTTTAATCCAGACATCTTCTTAAATTTTAGTATTTTTTATTATATATTTTTCTTACATTTAGATGAAGAATGACTTGATTTTTTATATTCATATAGGAAGCAAATATTTCTTATCTCTAGTTTTCTTTTTTCTTTTTTTCAAAGTGGAGCCAACTAGTAGGATATATATATATATATATATATATATATATATATATATATATATATATATATATATATATATATA
>Ga0209489_100699_pt1 | contig 65565 bp, 34 predicted proteins | sample SiratrowhiteBW_FD_187527 | JGI IMG/M metagenome (GOLD analysis project Ga0209489, IMG submission 187527) | Root nodule microbial communities of legume samples collected from California, USA - Siratro white BW (SPAdes) (version 2) | ecosystem: Host-associated > Plants > Roots > Nodule | place... | reverse complement strand
GTTTTTTTTTTTTTTTTTTTTTTTTTTTTTTCTAAAAATTTTTAATTTTTTTTTTTTTTTTTTTTTTTTTTTTTTTGGTACTAATAAAACGAAAATAATCATATTTTCCTTTTTGTTATTCGAATGGAGAAATGAATATTTTTCATATACGTCTCTCCATTAATTATATAACCGGTATTTTATGATTTTTTTTTAAAGAAAAAAAACAGAAGAATTCATGGCAATATTGGACAACTTCAAAATACTACTACCAACTAGTTGCCTTATGATTTTCATTTTTATAGATTTATTCTTTTTCAATGTAAATAAAATTTCATTTTAATACAGGATAGAATACGATATCTAAGCTAAAAATAATTTGTCTTTATTGTCTTCAACTTATTAAACATAGTCATGAGTGGGAGATGGTGTATGAACTCTAAATCAAGGGTGACCTTTTCAGCAAAAATTATCATGTGCTACCCTAGATTTGAGTGTGGCATGTGGATCCAGTATTACGAAAAAAAAAATGGTTGCATGGAAGTCTTTTTACTTGCGTTATAAATTAAAGAAAAAATATATTTTGACATTATATTTATGAATTACATTTATTTGATACACCCTTTATTTAATAAAATATTATATAATAATAAAATAATAATTTATTTTACTGTCAAAGTTATATTTTACTATAACCAGTATCAAACTATCAACAACAAATATTTAATAAACTAAAGTTTATTTATTTTTGCATGTTGATACTTTAAAATGTATATGGTAAAATACAACTATTTATAATATTATTTGGTTGTTAAAAAAAAACTATTTAATATTAAAATAAATTATTATTTTATTGTTATATAATATTTTATTAAATAAATCAAATTGGTAAACATTAATCTCAAATGATAATTTTTCTTTATTTTTTACTACCTCACCTAGATTTCGTTAATCTTAACTCTTCTCAAAGAATGTGCATTTAACACATTACACTTTTAACCTTTCTCTCTCCACCAACCTAAACCATTATTTATTTTAGTTTTTATGTTTTATATTCTAAACCTTTACTTAATTATTATATCTTCTATTTCTACTGCTAAATTGAATTCAATGATATTCTCGTTTTATAGGAAAAATTTAATATACTTTTTCAAACAATATGTTAAGTATAAAGGTGGTAATATTTTAATACTATTATTTATCTTTCACATTATTTAATACTAATATATATTATTATTTTATTTATATATAATATTATTTAATACTAATATATATTATTATTTTATTTATATATAATATTTTATTATCAAAATACGTGTCAAAGTATAACCTGAAGAGTGGTGTGAAATTAGTTCATTCCTAAGCACAACTACTGATAAGAAGGGTCTTATTACCAGGTTATGATCAAAGTGTTAAGGAAATTGTGGAAGGTGCATTATTCCCTGAAGCTGGTCTAGGCAATACCGAAGTTGGTCATGCAGGTGGAGTGGGTGGACTTGTGATTGTGAGAGACCTTGACTTTTATTCCTATTGTGAATCTTGCATGCTGCCATTCTATTTCAAGTGCCATGTGGGTTATGTCCCTTCTGGCCAAAGGGTTTTGGGGTTAAGCAAGCTCTCTCGTGTGACCAATGTGTTTGCAAAACGACTCCAAGAGCCTCAGCGTCTTGCAAAAGAGGTGTGTTCTGCATTGCATGAAGGCATACGACCCACAGGTGTTGCTGTTGTGCTTGAATGCAAACACATTCCCTTTCCAGACATGGAATCAAACTCTCTTGACTCAAACCACGAATGGGTGATGGGGATACTGGTTTCTGCAGGCTCTGGTGCTTTTGAAAACAAAGATGCAGACATGTGGGATGACTTTTTTGGCCTCCTTAGGTTTAGAGGTATTGACAAGGATAAAGTTCATGATAAGGGGTCATTGGACCAATGTTGGTGTCCTTCTTTGTCTTCTAAAGTTTCAGTCAAGAATGAAGAAACCAACCCTATTATGGTCACTGCAGTAGCTTCAATTCTTAGGTCTTTAGGTGAGGATCCTGCTAGGAAGGAATTACAAGGCACTCCTGGTAGATATACCAAATGGCTGATGAACTTCCAGTGTAGTAGCATTGAGAGGGAGCTGAAGGGTTTGCTTTGGAGTGGGAATGGTGCTTTGAACACTAAGGAGGTGGTAGGTTTTAATGAAGAGCTGCACTCACAGCTGAACTTGCCTTTCCTGTCACAATGTGAGCATCATTTACTTCCATTTTATGGTGTTGTTCACATAGGGTACTTCATTTCTCCAGGGTTTCAGCCCATTGAGAAAACCCTTTTGCAGTCAATAGTGCATTTTTATGGGATTAAGCTCCAGGTTCAAGAAAGGCTCAACAAGCAGATTGCAGAAACAGTTTCTCCACTGATTGGTGGAAATGTGATAGTGGTGGTGGAAGCAAGCCACACATGTATGATTTCTCGAGGAATTGAGAAATTCGGTAGCAATACGGCTACCATTGCTGCATTGGGACGCTTTTCAACTGACCTTGCTGCAAGAGCAATGTTCCTGAAGAGTATTCCAAGTGCTATATCTCTTTAAGAGTCTGTTGTGTTTCTTGGTTGTTTTATTTTCGTGATTTCATGCATATTTATGGTTTGGAAATTTATGCATATTTCGTAATTATTGTTGTACCCGTTACTATACCGTGTTAACGGAAAGGAATTTTTAAATATAGTTTGAATTTAAGTATTTTAGCATCTTTTACTCATTTTCAGATTTGAGTAATTTAGATTCAAGCTTTTTCTCTACTTTTTACATTCGAGTATTGTTAAACTTCTTCAACAATTCAGTTCTTCAATTCAAAGTACTTCTATTATTCTTCTATGCTTTCCTTGATAATTATACAAAGCACTTTACAATTAATAATTTCTTTATTTTTTTCTATAACTTTCTAAATTTCTAAGGTTTGTTATTGAATCATTAAATCACTGAATAATATTTCTTTTATAATTATTTTAAACATTTTATTTCAAACTCTTTACATGTAATTGAATTTACATGAGATCGGTATCAAGAAATCAAGTTTAGAGTTATGTGGTTCTTTTTCTTTGATTTGATATATCTCTCTCATAAATAAATATGATTAAATTGAATATCGTAAATCAATCTTAACAATATAATTAGATTATAAATGCTTAGAAATTACATAAAATTTAAATATAAAAATAAATGATATTTTTGTGTCCATAAATAAATCTAAAAATGAATGAAATTTAGTGAAATAACATAGGTTATGGTGACGAAATTAATTTTTGAAATGACAAATGGTGTTTAGTAGCACGGAGGATGAGGAGGCTTATGGAAAATTGTGGAGCTTTATTATTCCTCTCGTTGCACAAGTGTGTGGATGGAGAACTGGATGGAGAACTACAAGAAAAAAAATTATTTAGACGTCAATTTTGAGCTATTAAATAAAATAGTTGCTAATTGTAATTAAAATAATCACTAAATTAGGTTTTCGTTGCTAAATAACTACAAAATAAAATGAATGATTGAATTTAGTAATCAATTAAATCAAGATAATTGGTATCTAACATTAGCAGCCAAAGTTTTAGTCACTTATACTATTATATTCTAAATTAGTATCTAATTAACTTAATAGCTAATTTTATCACTTTGGATACCAATAAATTGGTTTCTAAAATCAATTTTTCTTTTAGTAATGATAATGATGTTAATAAACATTGGTTGGACTTTGAGCTAGTAGGGATGAGTGGAAAACTTAATTCCGTGTGGAGACTGGTTTGGTTGACAATCATATAGAATATTTGAAAACAAAGAAATGAAGTCCTTTTTGAAAATCGAAAGTACGATGTCGTAGAGGTGTTAGTCGTTACTCAAATAAATACTTGGGGTTTTATAGCTGCGAAATTCGGTAATCAAATTTTCATTCTACTATTGGTGCCTTGATCCAATAGCATGCTTAAAAATTTTGGGTTGACATGGAGATAAGAATGATGGGATGGGTTTTGAGAATGCTCCTAATAGTTGGATAGAGAGGTACTTATTAAGGTTATTTGATCAACATTGGACACAAAATTCACTTTATATATGTAACATTCTGAAAGATTTGAACATATTATTATTTATGTTAAAATTATAAATGTTTAGTGATACGGTCATGAGTATTCAGTTTCCATATCATCTTTCAGTTTCCACATCACCTATCTGAGCCTTTTGACTTTGGCTTACTTATTGTGTATCACCTCTCGATTACTGCATCGATAAGCCTTTCAACTTTGACTTACTTATTCCGTATGACTTCTCGATTGCATCGATAAGCATTTCGACTTTAACTTACTTCTTCTGTATCACCTCTCGTTTATCCCATCGATGAGCCTTTCAACTTTGACTTACTTCTTCTGTATCATCTCTTGGTATCATATCAATAAGTATTACGGCTTTAACTTGCATCTTCCACATCACTCTCGTTGACGCATCAGTAAGTCATATAGTTGGACCCAAAGGGACCAACAATAAGTTGAGTTTTTCGTAAACTCTTATTTATCAAGCTTACTATAATAATCATTACTTACATTTGTCAAGTCAACATTTTTTCCACCCATTCTCAAACTCATACATATGCATACATCTAACAACGTAAATGAGACAAATTTAGACCTAATTAAAAAAACATCCTTGGCTATTAACCCATCTCATACATATCTCCATCAACACTCTCCTACTGATTTTCACTTTCTCTGTCAACATCATCAACCATGCAAAAAGCAGTTTGTTGAATGCAATCCCTCTGCTCGGTTGTTAAGATGGTAACAACTCTCAAATACTTCATCCTATAACAATGTCGCAGCCAAACCTACATAGAACCACCAATAACTTAACCAGTCAACATATTCTCTAATATTCAATCAAATTGAAAGAATAAACAACTACAACATTACTTAAACCTTGTTTTAACATTGTGCTGCATTTACTTCACTTTCAATACTTCTCATTTCTATGCTGAAAATTATCATTACAACATCAATTTTATACACACATTTGAACTAATACTTGTTATAATATGTTCCACAACAACATTCACCACTTAAGTCAGTCATATGTTTCATACAAATAAATGACACGTTTCAGGTAACCACATCTACAAACATTGGTAACCAATCCTAAGAGAAAATTTCAATGTAACCAAATCAATAAATAAATTCGGCCAAACTTCTATTGGGGTAGAACAAACAACCACAAATTCAAACTCACTTTTTTTCCTAAACAAGAGTTCTGATGATTACAAGTGTACACTTAACCGTACCGTATAGACCTGTAAACTATCCTGACTCCAAACCCAATTATCTGAGACACTAGAACCCTGCCCCTTCTGTTGAGAATTATTTATCAGTTCCAATAACATTTCCTGTCCCCACTTTAAGTTCCAAATACAAGCTCCGCCTTCCCACTTACCCAATTCATTTAGTACATTTTCTTTACCCGACAAAATTACATACAACCTAGGGAACCTTTCTCTTAAAGGTTGCTCCCCCACCCGCCTCTCATCCCAAAACCTAACTTTCTTCCCATCCTTAATGTCCAATCTCACATTATTATCAAACCAATTGTCATTACTTCCCATATCACAAACTTTACAAAGGTCTTTCCACCACGTAGAGTTCTTCTTAGCATTACTAGATTTACGCTAAGGACCATACCTAGATTCTATTAGTTTCCTCCAAACCCCACATTCCCCCGCCCCTCACCTCCACTTCCATTTTGCCAGTAGTGTTACATTAAATTTCTTTATATTCTTGATTCCTAGACCGCCCACCTCAATTGTAGTGCAAACCTTTCTCCAGCCTACCCAAGCAATGTTCCTCCCTTCATGCCCCCATCCCCAGCATAAAAGGTTTGAAGCAATTATGGAAACTTAGAGTGTAACCTACAACACATATGTGTGCGTGCAGAGCTTTGTTAAATAGGTTACCTACTAGAGAAAATTTGATAAAAAAGGGAGTTGTTTTAAGCTGTATCATGTGCCTGTTATGTAAGAAACATACGAAAACTGTCCAACATTTGTTCATTACATGTGAAATAACACAAAAAGTCTGGGACAATTGTGCCAAATGGATTGGTTTTCTTTCTGTTAGACACTATTCTATGATCAACCAGTTTAGGAGTTTTTTCAAGGGTGGGTGGAATAAAAGAGCAAATGTTGTGTGGAAGGGCATGTGGGTGGCAATAGTTTGGGAAATTTGGATCCACATAAATAACGTAGTGTTTAATAACGGTATTGTGGATTATGAGAAAAATATTCATTTCGCTCAAATCAAAGGGTGGTCATGTGCAAAATATAGAAATCCAGGGGTTGTTTTCTCAGTGTCGGATTGATATCTCAACCTGGAATCTTGTTTAAAATTTGTAGTGTAAATATTTGGAAGAGGGGGTCAATAAGGAGGTTGGGTGGTTGAATGAGTGAGGGAAACATGGGGCTGTGGGTCTTCTTTTTCTCTGTGCAGGTTGTTGATTAAGGATAGAGACCAGTGTAAAGGAGATGGCACAAGATTGTTAAAGGCTTCTACTACTACTACTTAGCAGCAACAGAGTGAGGCTTCAGCTCAATTTAGATCTCTCGATTTTACCAGATGAAGCATTTTGAGTGTGAAGTTAGACAGAAAGGAAATTATTCTTTGGGGACTGTTAGGCAAGGTTTATGGGTTTCTTTATTTTTTTTCTTTTGTTTTTTTGGGATAGATTGGTGTACTAGATGGTCTTCGTATTATGTTAGTGCCATAGTGGTTTTTCTTTTCTTGTTTAACTTTTCTTAGATGTAATAAGGTTGAAGTACCCCTAAAGTACTCTATCTTATTTTATTTTCTTCATGACCTTTAAAAAAAAAAGAAAAAACCTACACCAACATTTTTTAGAACGAACTCAGCATTCACATTGCCAAGTCAACTTACTACCTAAATTTGTAGTCTTAACTACTTTTCTATGACATAAATAAGTATTTAATCTCTCATTCAGATTGTTCCCCTCATTACATAAAAACTGAACATAAAAACAACACAACACAGGCATGAAACACCTCCAAAAATTGTAACTAGTCTCCATAAGTGAAACTGATGGAAATTCCCAAACAAATCTATTTAAAATAGAAGCATAATAATAACTAGCTGCCTATGGTTTCACACCATCATACCAACAACACAAGGTGCCACAAACATCTCTAAACCCACAAATGAAGAAAACGAAACTAAACCCCTTTCAACATACCGCCTTTGAAGAATAACACACATTATAACAACCTTAATGCATGAGCATATGTCAAAATAAGGGTATTTTAGGTATTTTATAAGTCCCACATGGAATAGGTAGAAAAGTTTCCCCATCCCCTACCATTATAAATACATACCCATGTATCCCTTTTGGGACAAGTTGAATGAATAGTGATTTATATAATAAGTTTTGTACTTATTCCCTCTAAGTTCTTTATTTTAAGGGTAAGAGGTAGTTATATCTTTGACTTAGCCAACCAAGGTGGGTTCTTGGCTATTCTCACCATATTGGGGTTACCTACCTCGCCACGATTGGTGACCCAAATGATGTCCTGACGTCAGTTTGGTATCAGAGCAAGGTCATCTTGCTCAAGTTCAAGTTAGTTTGTTCGTGGGAGATTCAAGAGCTTTTTTCATGAGCGGACTTACTGTGGGTGTGGGTCTTGTTAGTGCGGTTGCGGTCGTCTGCTACAAAGTTCCTAGTAATATCGTTTCTTTGCTCTTTATTTGAGAAGTATATTGTGGTAGCTGCAGTTGGTGCATCAACATCAAGCTTCCTTATTATTGCATCATCTTCATCATTGTGCATCATCATTATCTGCATCATAGTAGTAGTCTTCGAATCATCATCTACATGGCACTGAAGCGTAGAAGTGTTCAGGATATGGAGATGGAAGAGCTACGTCGTCAAGTTATGGCATTGCAAGAGCAACTTGCAAGATACGAAACTGCTCAACAAGGTCATGGCAGATGGAAACAATTCTAATGAAGAGGATGACACAAATCATTTTCATAACTCATCCTCTTCCGAGGACTTGACCAAACGTAGAGCTCAAAGGAACACTAGAGCCTATCAAGCTAAAGACCTGGGAATCAAAGTTGATATTCCTGAGTTTGAAGGGAGGCTCCAACCAGATGATTTCATTGATTGGGTTTGCACAGTAGAGAGGATGTTCGAGTTAAAAGACGTTCTAGATGACAAGCGTGTGAAGCTCATTGCCATCAAGCTGAAGAAGCTTGCTTCAATATGGTGGGAGAATCTCAAACGACAGCGAGAAAGAGAAGGTCGAAGCAAAATAAAGACGTGGGATAAAATACGACGTGAACTCAAGCGAAAGTTCTTTCTAAAATATTACAGGCAAGAGGTCTTTATCAAGTTTCATAATTTAAAACAAATTCAGTCACTATTGAAGAATATACAATGGAGTTTGAAGAGCTTCTCATGAAGTGCAACATTCAAGAACCTGAAGAGCAAACCGTTGCACGCTATCTTGGAAGACTTAATGAAGAGATTGCGAACATCATTCAACTACAATTGTTTTGGACCCTAAATGATGTGATAAGACTAGCCTTCAAGGTTGAAAAGCAAATGATCCAGAGGAAGAACAATTGCTTTCCCAAAGAAAGAGTTGTGAGCAATTCCTCAGAAAAAAGATGGGTTATTCCACAAAATAATAAAGACCGTGGCTTGTCTTGTTTTTCCGAGTCTAGTAGGAGATGTTTCAAGTGTCAAGGATTCGGACATATTGCTGTCGAATGTCCAAATCCAAGAGTTATCACTCTAATCGAGAAAGAAATCAATGAAGAACCAACCAATGAGCATGTAGAGGAAGAAGAAATTGACCGTGAGATTGAAGTAGAGGTTTCGGCTGATTGCGGAGAGGCCTTAGTGGTTCATCAAAATCTGAATGCTACTATGTTGACTGAAGATGGAAGTTGGCTTCGCCACAACATATTTTACAAAAGATGCACCATTAAAGTAAAGGTTTGCAAGGTTATCATATAGAGTGGAAGCTGTGAGAATGTTGTTGCAAATTATATGGTGGAGAAATTGAAGCTTCCAACTATGGTGCATCCTCATCCTTACAAATTACAGTGGCTAAGAAAAGAAAATGAAGTCAAAGTCACAAGGCGATGTTGCATTGAGTTCTCTATTGGGAGTAAATACCAAGATGAAGTATGGTGTGATGTTATTCCAATGGACGCGTGTCATTTGTTGTTACGACGACCTTGGCAATATGATTGTCAAGCTATCCATGATGGGTTCAAGAATACTTATTCTTTTATCAAGGATGATATCAATATTGTATTAACTCCATTAAGACACAATGAAAACAACCAAGAGAAGCAAGTTGAGTCGTCATACATGACAAAGAAAAGTCCCAATGAAGTTCGTCCATAGTCAAACTTCATGTATCTTATGGTGGTCCATGAAGATAATAAAGCATCAATAACAAAACCAAGCCAAAAGCCATAGAAGATTAGTTATTTTCAAAAAAAAGTACTTGGTTAGGTTTTTTTTCCAACTCAGGGAGAATGATGTAGGAACATATGCCAAAATAAGGGTATTGTAGGTATTTTATAAGTCGCACATGGAATAGGTAGAAAAGCTTTCCCATCTCTTACCATTATAAATATGTACCCATATATCCCTCTTGGGACAAGTTAAATGAATAGTGATTTCTATAATAACCTTTGTGCTTATTCTCTCTAAGCTCTTTATTTTAAAGGTAAGAAGTAGTTATATCTTTAGCTTAGCCAACCAAAATAAATTGTTGGCTATTCTCACTATAGTGAAGTTATTAACCTCGTCATTATTGGTGATTCAAACTCAAACAAAACCAAAACCATCAAACTCACAAACAAAACCAAAACCAAAACCAAACGCAGGACAAAGCAACAATAACCAAACAAGACCATATTGAACATAACAACATTACATTTGGAAGATTAGCACACAGTCTAAGACAAAAAAAAAAAAAAAAAAAAAAAAAAAAAAAACTAAACTAAACCTTACCACAAACAAGACCCTAGATCACCCTAAACCGCCACTCCTCACTATTTAGTTGAGGAGACCTTCTTTCACCCTAAAGCACAACACCTCCTCACCGTTTGGTTGCAGAGACCTTTTTTCACCCTAAACTGTCGCATCTTCTCACAGTTTCGTTGTGAAGACCTTTTCTCATCCTAAATGTCGCGCCTTCTCACACTTTGCTTCCCAACACCTTCTTTCATCCTAAAACACCGTGTCTATGCAGTATTACTATTTTAATTGAAATCACATTTTTTCTTCTACCTTATTCATTTCAAATCGCGCCTAAACCAAATGAAAATAGTATCCTATACCATCTTAGCAATTCCCCTCTACGTTACGGTTGTCATACAGTGGTATTTTACCATCAATTGTCAAACCATCATTTTCGGTTCACTAATGCACTTCAATCAATTAAATCATAAAACTGTCAAGTCCTTAAACTAAAACACATCAACCAAAAAAATTTACAACCGTGTCAAAAATGTTGTTTACCTTAATCTCAAACAACCAAGACTAATGATACGTAACGTCAATCAAAATCACATCAACACAAAACAAGAACGGTCTCCAACGACACCAAATCAGAACGGTCAACAAAAAGATTAAGGTCTCTAGTCACCTTTTCACCATTTCCTTATGCCAAATTTGGCAATGAGTACAAGAAACTTCTTTCCAGCACACATTGTCGCGACCTAAAAATCACGACGGATATGGCGACTCAAATAAAAACAAATAAAAAGAAAGAAATGGAGTCGCCACCATAATTTTTTATGAAAAAAAACTATGGAAAAAACTAAGAAAAGAATAAGGAATAAGTCTGCGAACTAGAAATGAGTTCGGGAGTCGGTTACGCGTGGGGAAGGTATTAGCACCCCACAGCGCCTGTCTTAAGACAGTACCTTTAATTAAATAATCAAAATCAAATATAGTTTTTAGAATATTTATTTTTCCCAAAAATATAATATATAAAAAAACAATTTAAAAGACAAAATAATAATTTTTAAATTAAAGAACCCGACAAGGATTGACCCTGCTCCTACGTATCAACATCCTTAACGGGTGAAGAATCAGGGAATACGTAGTTCTACCTGACAGTTGAGTTGTTTTGAGAATTTATTATTTTTGAATTTTTATATATCTTTGAATTTTTATATATTTTTGTTATTTTTGAAAATTGAATTTTATTTCAGAATATCATAGACGCATGCGGCCTTTTGATAATCCAAATTAAAATTAATATTCCTTAAATTAAGTTTCGCATGACGCGTGCGGTCATTTAAAACTTAAATTAAGAATTATTATTATTTTATTTTATTTTATTTTATTTAAAAAAAGGGAATCCCGTATGACGCGAATGATCATTTGGAATTAAAGTTTATTAAAACAAATTTTATGTAAATAGGAGAAGTAAACTTAAAAAGAAATAACTCAAATGTTAAATTCTTAAAACTTTTTGTTTAAAGGAAATTAGGGACAGTTTTGTAATTTAGAGAATCAATGGGTGCAGCTCTTAATTAATGGGGATGCGATGAATAATTTTTAATTAGTGATCTAAGGACATTTTGGGAATGAGGAACAATATGGAAATGCAGGTCCAAAAATGTGGAAGTGCGGCAAGTAATCCTAATAATTGAAAGCCCATCCTATTTTCAGGGGCGTTTTGGGGTTTGTGAAAAATGTGGGGTGGAAGACACGAACATGGGGATGCAGGAAGCACCCCCACTATTCAGAAATTGGGTTAGGGACTTTTAGAGAATTTGAGTCTATTTTGAGAGAATATAACAATGAAATCAAGGTGGCTGAGTTGGTTTAAGACAAAAACATAACCAATAAGGTAAAATTTAAACAGAAACGTTTTCAATTAAACAGAAACCAATTAACGTTTCAATTAAACAGAAACAGCAATGAACTATGGCTCTTGGCCCAGATTTCTACAGGTAGATTAGCATATAGACTACGGAAGTAGCGCATGGCTCTTGGCCCAGATTTCTACGGGTAGATTAGCATATAGACTACGGAAGTAGCGCTTTCTACGGGTAGATTAGTAGCGCTTTTAAAACAGAATAAAACCGGCAGAGTGAAGATTTTAACCATGAACAGCAGAATGAAGATTCCAGAACAGCAAAGTGAAGATTCCAGAAGTGAAGATTTTAACCAAACAGCAGAGAGTAAAACCAATTAACACAGCAGAGCGTAAAACCGATTAACACAGATTTTCAGGTAAAAGCAATAGTGAAGATTTTAAACACGCAATTATTAATTGGATGAACAGCAACAGGAAGCCAACACACATGAACATGAACAGCAGAGAGTATGAACAGCAAAAACAGAGTGAAGAAGCGAACCAGAGTAGCGAAGAGTAAAACCAATTAACACAGCAGAGTTTAAAACCGATTAACACAGATTTTCAAGTAAAAGCAATAGTGAAGATTTTAAACACGCAATTATTAATTGGATGAACAGCAACAGGAAGCCAACACACATGAACATGAACAACAGAGAGTATGAACAGCAAAAACAGAGTGAAGAAGCGAACCAAAGCAGCGAAATGAAGAAGCAAAGAAGCATGAACAGCAGCGAAGCAAAAATTCACCACCGCAAATGAACCTCACAATGAGAGCTGCCAATGAACGTCAAAGTGTGCCAATTCCTCAATTCTCCCCTTATCAAAATGATAATCCTCTCTATATGAATCCCCCCAACCATAGTCAGTTACATCTTTCCCCCCTTTTTTTCACGCCTCCCACTAGAATATTTCTTAACCCATTTTTCCTCCACCAATCCTAACTCGCCACGTGGCGAATAAAACTCTCCATTCCTAGCTTGCCACGTGGCAAGCAATTTTAATTTAATTTTATTATTATTAGTTAGTTTTTTTAAAAAAAATCAATTAAACTTTAATTAAATTTAAAATATAAAATTCTTTAATTTTTTCTTCCTTTTTATTTTTAACAAGAAATTTCAAACAACTTAATTAAAAAACTATTTTATTTATTATTATTATTTTTTATTTTTTTTAAAACAACTACAAAATTGAATAAAATAATTATTATTAAAAATTTTATTTATATATTTTTATCCGGACAAAATCGGGTATTGACACACATAAAATATGGAAATGGCTTCCTCTTATGGTGTAGCTTTTCACGTTTTTCACACATTTTTCATGTCGTAGGCTTTCACTTTCTTATTTGTCAACTCATCAACTAACAAATAAGATAATAATTTAATATGGAAATGGCTTCCTCTTACGGTGTCTACTAAAATTGGAGTGTTCATGTAACAATTCTATTTCAAATGGTGAGCGCACCGTGGTGAGGATCAGAAGTTTGCATTCAAGAATCAAAATCCATTCTTATTCAAGATTAAAATGTTATATTTGAGTTTGTTGAATTGAGATTTCATTCAATGAAATTAATTTGTTCCCGTAAACCCATACGACCTAGTATTTTATATTGACAAAAAAAAAATCATTTACAGAGTGTTGTAAACAATAATTAAATTTGTTCTAACTCTAAATCATAAATTCTAAACTAAATTAGATAAATATGGTAAACTAAAATGGTATTATTTGGCACATTCAAGATTCTGAAAGCAACCTCTCAACAAGATTTTAGCTAGGCATTGACGGAGTTCGATTGGAGTTTAATTTTCACTTCATCATAACAAGCTTGAAGATCCCTGAACTCTTGTGTATTAGAGAAGCAGCTCTGAGCCTGATCATATATACAAATCATAAATAAATCAAAAATACGTTTTACAGAATGGGCAAAACAATGAAAGAAAGATATATTTAAACAAAAGTATGCGAGATTAGGTTAATTTCTTGACTTTTCCAACGCTCCAACATCATTAAAAATTGCACAAAATTATCTTGCCTGTTTTATGACATTCTTCAAGTGCAGCTCGGCTGTAGACAACTGTTTAGTACTACCAGAAGCAGATGAAAACATGTCCACGTATACCTGGCAAAGATCCAAAGACGATTTTGCAAATTTTTTGAACTGATCTTGGTCCTTCCACGTATCACATCCCTGAAACAATACAAATAATAAAATAAAAATAATATCATTAGGACAAACAACAAATGGATAACATTTTATGGACCTTGTGGAACATACCTGGAGTGACCTAACTTGCTTTAATAGGGCTTCAGAACACATCATGAGATCTCCATTAATTCTGTGCCATTTGGCATATAAGCCCCAGATATCAGATCCAAATCCACTCCCATTTTTAACTATCTGAAGCAAAAAAATAGTAGCCTTTATTTAACTTGCAGAGAAAATAACATTGCTTGCACTCTACCACTGGATGGGGTGTGGAATGGGAATTGTTGTTCATCAACCACTTCATTAGAGAGTAAAAGTAAGAAGGACTCTAAAGAAATAGAATCTTGATAGAATTGAGTAATACCTGTTGTAAAACTTTTCCAAGTAAAAACAATAATTGCTCAGTTTCACGTGATCTTCCTGCAACAAAAGCTTCACGTATTTCCATTTCATCATATTCTGCTCCAGCATCCACAATGCATAACTGATCTGTTTTGGGCGTATTATCGGTTTTCGAAGGAGGCATATTACATGATAAAAGCCGCTTTTCCACCTCCCCTGCTATGAAGCTCGGACACTCCATTTTTGGTGACGTATCCGTGTCCGACACATATCAGACACTGACATCCGTACGACACCCGTACAACACTCGTACGACACTTATTAGTGAAGTGTCCAGTTCAAAAGACAATATTTTAAATATCTAACAATTTTAACATAGTTCTTACATAATTTTAAAAGAGAATAATACAATAATTCACTTAAAAACTCGTTAACTTATTATAAAGATAAGATACAAATCTTATATATAATAAGAATATTTAGATTATACATATTTCTTTTGACTTTTTAGATTTTAGATAAAGAAATTATATCTATCTTTTTGTTATATTTGACTAACTTTGTTCATAGATAGTTGTTTAATACATAAATCTTGATTAAAATTAATAGTGATGTAATATATAGATCCGTGTCCCCGTGTCCTATATTTTAGAGACTACACGTGTCTACGTGTCTGTGTCCGTGTCGTATCCGTACCCATGTCAGTGTCCGGGCTTCATAGCTCCCCTGTGATTCTTTCCAATAATTCACTATCTACTCTCTTATTATTGGTGATGTCCAAAACCTTCTGTACACTTTCCAGAGCCTAAAAAAATTTATCAACCTAGATATATAATCAAAGAAGAATCAAAGAAATTACTCCTTCACTAGAGTTTTCTCTTATTACACTTAAATTTTATGTCATGTTAAGCTTTAAAATTAATTGCTAAATCAAATAGGCCTTTAATATTTACTGTCCATTATATACCATCTTTAACTTTCAACATTATGAGCTTTATCACAAATGTACTTTGAAAATTAAAGGTGTATAGCAAAGCTTGTGAAAGTGGCTTATGAAAGGTAAGCATATATTTAATAAGCTAAAAAGATGAGAAGAAGGGACATATCCCATTTTCATAACGCAACCTATCAAAAAAAGGTTCAGTGAATTTAAGAGATTAAAACAGCATAAAAAATATATTTCATCAAAGGAGGGTAAACCAAAAACAACATATACCTGACTGATATTGCCAATTTCAACAGCAACATAGCTATAATCCTCCCATAATTGCGAGCGTTTTCGGCTGTTACCAAGTATCATTATGTTACTATAATGCAAAGGCGGTTAACTACGGAATGATTATGAACCAATACAAATGTTGCATGTATGTATGTAAGCATGCATACATGTGCCCATATTTATGCTAGGAAGTTTAATAGCATGGATAAACATTTAGCTGCCCTAATCACCACTACCACAGATGTTATCTGTTATTCAGTTATATTTGAATAGGAATTAGTTTGAAAAAAAAAAATCATTACGCTTGGAGTCGCATACACTACATATAGTGTCTCGGTTGAGTTAGATTTGCAGACAATCAGAATGGAGGGAGCTGGAGGTGAAAAAGAGAAAGGAAAGAAAACTGAAAAAGATTTTCTGGGTATTAGACCTAGAAGAATTAGATTTGGGAGGAGATTTATCGGATGAGGAGGCAGTATCAGGATCTGGAGGAGGTGAGAACGAGAACCAGAAAGAAAGTGAAAAAGAACATTGGACTTTGACGATGGAGGACTTGTACGACGTAAAAGGGTTTGAGCTGATGGACACAAATTTCGTAGGAATTCAGTGCGAGTTTTTGCCAAAGAAAAGCAGGTGGGTACCGTTACCTTCTTCGATGGAGGAATTCGGCAGACGAAACTCTCTTAGAAGGGAAGTCACTCCTGAAGAACTGTCTGAAGAACTGCCCCATAAAGAAGTGACCGAGACCGAGAACGATGCATCCAAGGATCAAGAAGAGACCGAGAACGATGCATCCAAGAATCAAGAAGGTTCGAAGTAGTGAGTGCCACATGGTTTCTTTTTTTTTGTGTAAATACTGGTCCATGGTTTTTTTTGTGTAGCTACTGGTCCATTACATCCAATGTTGGATTCGGAATAATAAAGTCTGGGTGAGTGTTGTGTGTTAATTTGGCTCTATTCACAATTTTGTTTCTTTTATTCAAAGATTTTACTTCTTTAATTCAGGAATACTATGGTATATAAACAGTATACTAAAAGCAATTCTATCCTGAAGAAGGCTCATAAATATGTTTAACCTGCAAAATATTCATACAAAATGCCTATAGTACATATATTCTGACAAAGCAAACTACGTGTATAATCATACTAATTATTCGCCTTGTTTGTTTCCTTACTTACCTTTGGTATGTCCTTAATTACCATTGTTTGTTTCTACTGTCGATTCTATATTGAATACCTCAAACATGTGTAAATACGTGTATAATCATACTAATAACATTATTCTCAGTTTCTTTGTTTGTCCAAATTTGGGTGCTCTTCCGAGCATTGTTATTGGTATCAGCGCTTTCAAATTACCGCAGTCTAGGTCGAATTGATAAGAAAAAAAGTAATTAAACTATTAGAGCATTGTTGATTGTTATGTAGAAATATTTATCTATATACATAAAGTGGGAGAAAGTATTATACTGCAGTTAGGAAATTATATTCTAATTGTAGACTATATATTTATATATGTTTATTTATATAGTTTGTTATTAAAATGATTTTAATGAATCATTTAATTTAGTTTTAATAACTTCCTTAATTTCTCAAATTAATTAGTTTAATAAAAATCTTTTTCTCCAATATAAAAGACATTTGTTGAAAGGGTAATTTTTGTGTGCCTATCTGTTGCCAGCTCACTTATTCAATAGAATTAGAATAGTGATATATTGACAATCATAAGTAGCAATACAATCAATTAACAACTCTATGTGTCAAGTGACGTAGAAAAGAATAATAACATGGCTGTGACTGTATTTTAGCCTCGCACAGAGAATTTAAAATGAAAATTAAGATTCGAAGATGCATTTCATCACAGCCGCCAATCACAAGAGCAACGTCTGCACAGAGCAATAAGTGCGTGTTCTTTCTTCAATGACATAGGGTTTTCCTTTTTCAGTGACAGAGGAACCGCGCCTCCATCCAGCACAAACAAATCGCACCGCGACTCGTTTTTGACACAGAAGTGTCGTTTTAGGATTCCGTCAGTCTGCAGGTACGTTTGAGTTATTGTTTTGAATTAATTTGTAGGTATGTCACATGTCTCTTTTATTCAAAGACGTTGGATCGCCACCTACAGTTAGCCATAAAACCCAAATTAAATAATTCTTGATTTTTAATTTCAACCATTCCCTCCATTAGCTACGAATCTAGAAACAAAGAAAGAAGAAAAAAAGTGTTAGAAATTACTATTACTGAGTGTGTCACGTAGGTAGATGGTAGTAGAGAAATAGGTTATTGTATGGATGTAGATAGCACCAATAGTATTTATGTGTGCGCTTTGTATTGTTCTTGGTGAGCCTTGACCAAAGGGTTGTATGTGACGGTTTTACTCTGAAGTTGAATAAATTCTGCAACTAATATTAATTATTTTTAGTGTATAGAAGTTGACATCAACCGTGAAAAAGATAGATGGGTGCGTGCATGTATGTCCAACGTGGGATGCAACCTTATTCGCACTTGACGTGTTCCTGGCCGCGCATATTAGAAATGTGGTTTCTGGTGCATGGGTTCTGGAGAGAAAAAAAAAACGTTGATGATAATGCAAAACCGTAAAACCAAAATAAGAGATAGTATAGTAGAGAGAAAAACTAAAAACAGAAAAATTAAATATTTTTGAAAAAGTATATTACAAGCATGCATAGAGTATCTATATATAGGTAGATGCTTTCTTTTATTGGAACTAACAAAATATAGCTAAAACTTATTAGCCCCTTTAAGTGGGATCATGTATATTCATAATTCCCAGCTTACAAATCATAGTGTTGTACTCCTTGGGCTCAAGAGGTTTGGTGAAGACATCAGCAATCTCTTGTTGAGTGGATATGGGCAGCAACTGAAATAATCCAGATTGAATCTTCTCTCTAACATGACAATCTAGTTCTATATGTTTAGTTTGTTAGTGGAATATGGGGTTCAGTGCAATATGTCTTGCTGCCTGATTATCACATTAAAGCACTGTCATTTTGGTGCCATTAACGTTTAAATCATTGAGAATATAAGATAGCCAATGCATCTCGCATGTTGCAGCAGCTAAGGCACAGTACTCCGCTTCTGATGAGGATCTGGATGTGGTGGTTTGTTTCTTTGATTTCCAACTGATTAAGGATGATCCCAAGAAGATGCATAAGTCGATGGTAGATCTTCTGGTGTGTTTGCACAAAGCCCAATTAGAATCTGCAAATCCTTTCAACTGTATCTCTGAATTGCTTGGAAAATAAAGTCGTTGTGTTGGTGCTTTTTTTATATAACGTATGATCCTTTGTGAAGCTTTGAAATGATGAATGGTTGGAGCTTTCAAAAACTGACTCAAAAATTGAACCGCGTAGGCAATGTCTGGTCTGGTGTTTGTAAGATATAGCAACTTTCCTATTATTTTCTAAAAAGAAGTTGCATTGTAAGCTTCTGCCTCTGTATCAAATAAGCTTGTGGTGTCTTTGGCCATGGAGAAGCAGCAGGTTTGGCTCCAACTAAACCAGTCTCAGAGAGTATGTCTATTGCATACTTCCTTTGACAGATGTGAATACCATTATGTGATCTAGCCACCTCGAGTCTGAGAAAATATTTTAACTCTCCAAGGTCCTTCACTTTGAAAGTTTTATCCAAATATTATGTAAGTTGTTGTATCTCATTTTTCGAACTTCCTGCAAGAATTATGTCGTCCACGTAAACTAACAAAACTAAATATTTAGAAGACATACCTCAAGTGAACATTGAGTGATCTACACTGGATTGCGTGAAGCCAATGTTTAATAAAGACTTAGATAATTTTGTAAATCATTGCCGGCTAGATTGCTTCATTCCATAGAGAGTTTTTCCAGCTTTAGAACTTGATTCTTGATATCCATTCCAGGAGGTGCATTGATGTATACGTCTTTGTCGAGCTCACCGTGAAGAAATGTGTTATCCACTTCGAGTTGCCTAAAATACCAATTCTTTGTAGTAGCAACCGCGAGTAGGGTCCTTACAGTAGTGAGCTTTGCAACCGAAGAGAATGTCTTTGTGTAGTCAATTCTTCAAGTTGGTTGTACCCCTTTGCCACCAAATGTGCCTTGTATCTTTCTAGAGATCCATCTGCCTTGTACTTGGTTTTATAAACTCACTTACACCCAATGGGTTTCTTGCCTTGTGGAAGGCCCGTGATGATCCAGGTTCAATTTTTCTCCAGAGCATCAATCTCTCTATCCATTGCTTTGTGCCACTCTATGCTTCCAATAGCTTCTTCATATGTCTTTGGCTCAGGAATAGCAGTTAAAGCAAGAGTATAATTGATTTGTCTATTAGAGAGTTTACGGTAGCTAATAACAGAGGATAGAGGATACTGAACTTTGTTATTGACAATATTCATGTTGTTGTAGTGGTAGTCATGAAGATATGCAAGTATTTTTCTTTCTTTGGTAGAACATCTAACATTCTCCTCTATGTTAGTTTGATCAATTTCATCATTATTTTGATCGGCTTCATCATTGATTTTATTATAATTTCTTCTTGGTGTTTCAATGATAAGATTAAAATAATTTTCACTGTCATGACTTTTACTAGCTTCATTTTCACGTTTATAATAAGGAAAGACAGTTTCATAAAATATCGCATTTCTTGATATGAAGATTTCATGTGTTTTAATACCAAAAACTATATAACCATTTATACCTTGTTTGTATCCTAGGAACATGCATTTTCTGGATTTAGGATCAAATTTATTTTTGTTCCTGTCAAGACTAGAAACATAGCAAAGACATCCAAAGACTTTCAAGCTGGTTATATTAGACATTTTTCCATGTAAAAGATCATAGGGAATGTCATTATCTATGGCAACAGAAGGAGTTCTATTATGAGATGCACAACATGTTTCACAACATATGACCAAAAAATCAAAGGCATGTTAGATTGAAAAAGGATGTTACGGGTTACATTAAGAACATGATGATGCTTTCTCAACAATAGCATTTTGCTTAGGCATTTCAACACAACTTGTTTGATGCACAATGCTCTCAATATCATAAAATTCTTGCCAAGCAAATTCTTGACCGTTGTTCGATTGGACGATTTTAATTTTTCTATCAAACTAGTTTTTAATTAGAGTAACAAACTTTGATAAAACAGGTCTGGTTTCACTTTTGTTTTTCATTAAATACACCCAAGTATACCTGCTAAAATCATCAATAATTGTTGCCCATGCAAGGAAGTAACACTAGTAAGACCCTAAATATCTACATGAATCATTTCAAATATGTGTGAGCTTCTGGTATTACTTAATGGGAAAGGGAGTTTACATTGCATAGCGAAATGACAAGAATCACAGGCTTGATGTTTGTCATATTGTATGAAAGGAAACATATTCAATATACGTTGTAAAGTTCCGTGAGACGGATGTCCTAGCCTAAAATGCCAGATGTTATCAACATTGTTATGCAGGTCAGTACTCTTAGAGTTGTATTATTTACAACATCAACAACATTGATAATAAAGTTCTCGAAAGCAGAGTGTAAAATGTATAACCCAAACTGCAAATCAGCTTTGCCAATCATCCTCTGAGATTTTGAATCCCGTATGTGACAATTCTTAGACAGAAAAGTTAGTTTTCAATTCATAGTAAGGATCAGTTTTTGCATCGATATCAGATTAAAACAAAACTCAGAGATGTACAGGACATATGTTAAAACAAAATTTTCAGAAATATGAACTATACTAGATAGAAAGGCTATAACCTGTGACCCATTTGGAAGATGAACAATTATAGGTTTTATTTTATGATATGAAGTAAACAATTAAGAGAACAAGTAACATGGTCAGTGGCTCATGTACCTTCATTATCTTTGCAATCTTTGAGTTCTTGATCATTGTTTGAGAAACAGTTGTTGGCACTATGTTCGTTCTTCTTTTTAAACCACGGTGGAAACCCATGCTTTGAATAACACTCTTCAGTTGTGTGATTCATCTTGTTGCAAAAGGTGCATTGCTTGCCATAGTTGTTGTTCCTTCCTCTTCCTCTACCATTGCCCTTCTAGTTGTTTGATCCTCTTCCCGATTGTTTCCAATTGCTTTGGTTATTAACAAAATTTACTGTGTTTTTATGTTCAAGATTGCCAACGATGTTGTTAATGTCACCAGCTAACTGTCTTTCTTGTTATAAAACAAGGGAAAAAACACGGTTCACGGAAGGAAGAGGTTCCATGATCAGAACCTGGGTTTTGATAGTATTAGTATTATACACATCATTGAGACCTTTGAGGAAGCACATAACTTTGTATTTCTCTATGTATCTAGCTATGCTTTCAATACAATTGCAGCGTTTATCACAAATGCATATAGGCATGGGTCGCAGCGCTTCCATTTCTTCCCACATGGTTTTCAATTCTGTAAAAATTCTGAAACACATCTCTCACCTTGCTTCATTGAGTGTATATCTTGTAATATATCAAAGATCCTAAAATGGTCACCCTTGGCAAAACGCTCTCTAAGATCTTCCCACAAATCACGGGCATTATCAATGTAAAGAATGCTCTGTGCAATTTGATTAGCCATGGAACGTGTAAGCCATGATATCGCTATTACTTTGCATCGCTCCCATGCATCACGTAACGTTTCATTTTCTCCTAGATTCTTTATGCTGCCATCAATAAATTTCACTTTGTTTTTTGAAAGCAAGGTACATTTCATTACACGACTCCACGATCATAATTATTTCCATCTAATGGAGGGCTCACCAAGATCAGACCCGAATTCTCCCCTGGATGCAAGTAGTAGGGGCTCCCTGGGTTCTGGGATTGATCATCTTCTTTGTTCTTGTTCTGTCTAAAGGCCATAACAGAAAAAATGGCAAGGATATAAAATGGTAAAAAAAAAAAAAAGAAACAAAAGAGCCTTTAAAGAGCCAAGTCTTTATGGATATCAATGGAAGAAAGAGCAGTGCATGTGATCATCAAGCGTCTGTGTGCGCGACAAAAGCAGAGCGGGTTATTCACCCGCTCTAATACCATATTAGAAATGTGGGTTTCATTGATTGCATGTACTGCTCTTTGTCTCATATTGGTTTAGTGAAGTGATACCTATACCTTGTGTTTATTGCAGTTTGTCTAAATTGGCATTTGTAAAATCTTAGTACTATCAATCTTACTTGTGCATTGATGATAGGTTTATGTGATATAGCTTTGATTGACTTGTATATAGATAGAAATTTGGTGTGGTTTAATTCTTAGCTGATTGCACTGAAAATTGGTTGATTGTTGTATTGCCTAAAAACACTGTTGTGGTATCATTTTACATTTGTATGTGTGTAGTATTATTTGTGGTTGATTCTGTCAAAAGATTAAACTGATTCATTTGTGCCTGAAGTCGATTTATTTCTTCACTGCACCTCATACTTTTTATCATTGAAATTCATTAAAAGGTTTCTATTTGTAAAAACGTTTTCATTGTTTCCAAAAGCTAAAATCTGATAAAGTTCGATTCACCTCCCTCTTGAACTCAGTCAAATACATTTTCAAATTCAATAGTTGCATGAATAACATTTGATTTATAACACCGATAGCAAACATGAAAAATGAAATGGAAAAGCAAATAAGGAAATAATTTTTTTCCAAGGAAATATAATTCATTGATATATTGATATACATCCAGAATGTCACACATTTCTTTTTTGAAAGAAAAATAAACTGCACCCATTCATTTGTGCATACATTATTACTCAGAAATTAAATCAAAGAAAAATAAAGTTCATACATTTCATCCAAAGTTTCATACATCTCATACATCTCTTCATGCATTTGCAAATAAAAATAGGGTTTCATGCATTTTCAAATAAACAAAAAAGGAAAAATAAAAATATGCATTCATACATGCATAACATCTTTTGTAAAAAAAAAAAAGAAAGGTTTTAAACAGACCTTTCCATAGCCTCATGCATTCATAACAAAAATAAAAAAATAGAATTCCATGCATTTATATATGCATTTTCATATTATCACAAAAAGACATAAAAAATAGAAAAGAAGAATTTAATGCATTTTAATATCATCATTCATAAATTACAAAAATAGAATTACATGCATTCATATATACATTTTCATAATCATTCTAAAAAAGAAAACAAAAGAACCCTGTAACAACAAAAATGAAAAAATGAAATATTATGCATCTACACATGCATTTGTCTCTTCATTCTCATTCAAATAGATATAGTAAAAAACTTCATGCATTCATAAATGAATTTTCCAAAAAAGGTTAATTTAATGCATTTTATCATAAACCCAAAGTTTCATACCATTCATCATCATAAACTCAAAGCTTCATGTATATCATAAACTCAAAGTTTCATACATTATTCATATATTCAGAAACTCAAGGTTTCATACATCATTCGTATATTTAGAAACTCAAAGTTTCATACATCATTCATATATTAAGAAACTAAAAGTTTCATGCATTCATACATGCATTTTCATTATAATTTTAATCAAAACTAAACAGAGTTGATTTCTCCAAAGAAAGTTGGCCCTCTCGATACAAGGTCAAATGAAGATGGAAGACTCTCTCGATTAAGGTCTCTAGTAAAGATATAGTGATCTCAAGCAACATTGTCCAGAGATTTGAATTTAACGTTCACACAGTGTTCATCTATATATTGCTTCTATAACATGGTTGTCCAATCTCAAGCGACATTGTCCAGGGATTTGATTTCAACATTCGCACGGTGTCTATTTAAACATTTCTTCTACAACATGGTTGTACAATCTCAAGAGACATTGTTCGGAGATTTTATTTCAATGTTCACATGATGTTCGTCTACATATTGATTCTACAACATGGTTCTACAATCTCAAGCGACATGGTCTAGAGATTTGATTTTGACGTTCACACAGTGTTCATCTACATATTTCTTCTACAACATGATTGTACGATCTCAAGAGACATTATCTGGAGATTTGATTTCAGCGTTCACATGGTGTTCGTATGCAAAATTATTTCTGCAACATGGTTGAACGATTTCAAGCGACATTGTCCAGAGATTTGATCTCAATTGAAGATTCGTAACCCTCTCGACACGGTAAGGTCGCAGTCTCACGATGTTTACAAGATCCTCTGATGCCAGGTCTCAACCCTATTCTTTTCGGCATTCATACGGTGTTCGTCTGCTTGATCCCTCTAAACATTGTCAGAGTATCGATTTCAAATAAATGGTATATGATCTCAGACATGGTCAGGTTCCAATGAACATGAGTGGCCCTCTCAGAATTGCTAAGGTCTCTCCATAGAAAAAAATTATAAAAAATTTCAACATATGTATATTTGTTTTCAAGAATTCGTTTCAATATTCACTTGGTGTTCGTGATGGTACGTGACCCTTTTCGACATTGTCAAGGTCTCAACCCTAAAATTCGTATTGGTGTGATCATCTCGACATTGTGAAGATCCCAATCTTTCGGAGATGAAGATAGGTGACTGAAAGTCAACCTTATCAGCAAAGACTCAGCCCTCTCAGCATGGTAAAGGTTTTAGTCTCATATTTCTTTTTCAGCATCATTTTATTTTCCATCATGTTTGGAGAAAGGACTCAAAGGCATATTTCTAGTGTAGATTTGTAGCCCTCTCGTCCTTAGAAGGTCAATGTTGTGGTCTCACACATATTTTTCAGCAAGTAATGAAGACTCATAACCCTCTCGACATGGTCCAGGTTATGGTCTTACATTTCTTTTCATCAGATTTATTTTTCAGCAAGCAGTGAAGATTCGTACCCCTGTCGACATGGTTAAGGTCTCGATCTCACATTTTTTACAACAATAAATGTCATATGACCCTTTCGTACTTATATAAAGTTAAGCTCTCAACCATGTTTGATGCGTAACCCTCTCGTCCTCATAATGTCAAGGTTATGGCGCCATTTTTCTTTATTTTAAATTCTCAGTTTTAAAAATATTTTTTATTTCATCCTGAACGAAAATTAGTTGTTTTCGTCTTTACTTATCTTTTACTTTGATAATTTGAAAAATTTAATTTTCAAAATTATCTAGTAAAATCTAAGTAAAGAGGGACAACTATCAACATCTAATTTCATCATAGTGAAATAAGAAAAATAATAAAAATAGTTTTCTATAATAAACTATGATAACGACTCATTTTCTCTTATTTTAAATTAATTTTAATTTGTTTTTCGGATCGCCGACACATGCTTCCAAGCAAAGTTTGTTTATTTCGTAAAGATTTTTTTACCACTTTTTGAGTGAACATTTTGTTAGAAGGAAGTTGTCCGCAACAACATCACTAGAGAGAAGGATAAAAGTCCTAAAAGTCGTTATGTAATGTGCTTTTGCAATTCATTCTGTAAAGTGATTATAAGTGCCTTAAAAAGGAGAAAAAGATGAAAGAGAAGAAAAAAAAATGAAAGAGATAAAAACAAATATTGTTTTTATACTATGGGATAACTTGGTGCGTGCGTGCTTGGTGCGTGCTTTCAAATGTTTTGGTGCGTGCTTGGAGGATACTATGGGATAAATTACCAACTAGGGATAACCTGGTGAGAAGGAGAGTACCTATAGGGTGCATTCTTTGTGCCGAGAACATATAGAAAACGCCCAACACCTTTTCTGTACTTGTAAGGTTACTCAAAAAGTTTGGGACTTGTGTGAGAGGTGGACAGGAAGACTCACTATTAGACATGAGTCTATTCCCATCCACTTTCAAAGTTACCATTTAACGGATCATAGGAATAGCGTGAACAGAGCTTGGAAAGGGGTATGGGTAGCTATTGTGACGGAGATTTGGAACCATAGAAATAAAGTAGTTTTCAAAGGAGGGATAGTAGATGAGGAGGAATTTTTTGTCTAGCACAGATAAAAAGTTGGGAATGGATTAAACATAGGAATGCGAGATCTACATTCTCTTATTTGGATTGGCACTTTGCTCCAGTCAAGTGCTTGGAATCTTTGTAGTAGTTAACCAGGACCTGATATAGATTGAGGGTTCAAGTAGAAGGTAGGTGTGTCTTTGTTTTACAGGTTTATTACTGGCAAGATAGTGGAAGCATACAAGATGAACATGACCAGGCAAGAAGGGGAGTCCAAATATAGAAATCTGTAAGATGTACACGAGTTTAGTGAAAAAATAGGGTGATGTGTATCTTCTCATGACTGTGAGGAGTATACCACCTTATCTGTATTCTGTATTTCATATGAATCTCCTTTCCGGTTTATCTTGGAAGAAAATGATAGGGAGTCAAACTGTTGTGTGATATAAGGTATATCTAATAAGGATCATAGAACTATGATTAAGGTATATAAGGGTTGAGCTATCTCTGAAGTAACATATTTATTTAATTTATTGTTAGCTGTTAAAAATAATAATTTATAAACTATTATTTTATATAATTTAAGTATACTACGTATTCAATAATATCATTTTACATTAAGCCTATAACCATGTGGCTCCGCAATCCGCACCCACATAAATTTAAATTGTTCCTACATAGTATATGTATTTAGACACATGTTTGAGATAAATTTTCTGTGTCCACTTCACGTAGAATATACACATCACGTAGAATATATACATCATGCATGAATGAATATATTTCTATCTTCATGTAAAAATTTATTTAAAGTAACAAGCATTTTCTCACTAAAAATAAATTCAAGATTATATCAATATTTTAATTTTACCAATGAGATATATGTATAATAGATTAGTTTAAGAGAATATATATTGTACATACCTTAATTAATTTTTTTAATTAGGATAAAAAATTTCATTAAACAAGAATAATAAGGTTATCTAACCTATATAAAAAACGCACACACAAAAAAAAACAAGAATAATAAGATTATCTAACATATATAAAAAAAAAAAACGCACACACAAATTGTACATACATACCTTAATTACTAAAATTAAATGTAATAATATTTTTTTATCATGAATTAAATAAAATCTTTTCAAATAAAATAATATGCAACATCACATTGACACATGTTATAAATATTTTTATAAATAAAATATTTTGTCTAATTTAATTAAAATTATATATTTTTATAACTATCATAACTTTTTTTATCATAATCTATTGAACACTTAATAAATCCTTAGTAAATTTAAATATTTCTATTTAAGTTCCTATTAAATTCTAATAGATTAACATCCTTCTAAGTTTAAGGTGGAATGTTGAATTGCCCTAAGTTTAGTTTACTCCGAAATTATCTGTGAAAACGTTTGTGATATTATAATTGGAAATGTGAAGTTCTATGAAAAGATTTCTCTAACCATTTGATGTCAGCAAACACAACAATGATACCTCGGTATTTTGTCTTATTGAAACCACTCTCTGTTTTTGAGAAAATCACAAAATGAAATTGGGATCAAGATACACAAAAATCAGTGGTAGATTTTCTATCATCTAGCTAGCTTAATCTGCATACCTGAAGTCATGTACAGAAAAATCTGCTGAAGGTAAAGAGGAAGACCAAAGTGGAATATCTTAGAGATGTTATAGAACACAATTGATGAAAAAAGTTTTAGACTGATTTCAAAAAGAAGAAATTAAAATTTTAAAATTTTCACAAATATGATGTAAAAGATTAAGAGAAAGAATAACATTTTGATAGAACAGTTGTGGGTTAAGTAGTTGTACAATAAAAAAATAATTAATTGAAAAATAAAAACAATTAATTGAAATATAAGTCAATACACTTTAAAAAGAATAATCAACTCAATTCAATAATCAATCAATTAATTGTGAAAATAATTAATTAATTTTAAAAAACAATTAGACAAATTTTTTAGTTAAACAAGCTCAAAAAAATCAGTTGATTAAACTATAGTAACATCCAATTGATTTCGATAGAATATTTCAGTTATACAAAATGTTCAAGAAACTTTTCACAATCAACTAGTATTCATGCAAATCAGATATGTGACATTGTAGAGATGACACACAGACCAATTATCTCTGAAAAACAAAGCAGGTGCAGTAAAAAAAAAATCAATTAAAATACAAATATAGTCGATTGATTTTTCATGCAAACACAAAAATTATACAAAATTAAAAAGTGATTTAAGATTAAGGAAAGAGATAATAAGATTGCACAAATTTATATTAGTTCACTTTTTGTCAAGAGATATATCTAATCTCCTTGTACACCAAGAAATTCACTAAATATCAATAATGTGCAATCAATACAATAATAAACTTGTCACTAATGTGCAATCAATACAATAATAAACTTATCACTAATGTGCAATCAATACAGTAATAAACTTATCTTGCATCCTGCAAGAACTCACTCAATACTGTAAACAATCCTACTACATTCCTAAAAAATAAAACCTATACAATTGTAATCTCAAATCACCTTACAACCAATAAAACTGAAAACAATACTACTGCAACCCATTTAGTAACCAGAATCCAATTCCTACATGAATGCTTCTAGATGTTATATTTAACTGCCTATAGTGGTCATTTGCGATTTATGCATTGTTGTTAGATTTCCCTTTGCTGTTACGTGATTGTGCCCGAAGCCAATGATTGCCCCTTGTACTTGTTTATAAATCTCTATGATGAATACATTGAGGACAGAGAACATTTTACAACCATATTCTTAGCATAGTTTGGCATTTTTATTCTATGCAATATATCCATACAATCATTTAACCATACAAACAATGACTGAAAAAGCTAACAGATGCTGCTTTAGATATTTTGTTGTGAGAAGAAAAGATGCAGCAAGTTTCATCATTGTAGGATCATGTTTATTTTGCCTTCAGTATCTCATCGTTACGGAATTCTTGAAACTTCAGAAGTTGCTGAAGATATATGATTCCAAACTGCCTGTAGAAAGGGAAATGGTAAGAACTAGACACTGACGATAAGAAGGCAAAAAAGTGAAATTAATTTATATGGTAAGAACTACTATAAATCTTTACGAATTGGCAATCTCATGCAACAATTTTAAGAAGTTGATAAATGATTAACATCTCAAGTGTCATGTATTCACGGTATAGAAGATGGAAAACTAAGTATTGGATGGAAAATTTGATTAGAGTAGATAAAATATGATTGATGGACACTGCATTTGTTACAGAACATATAATCTCAATTTACAGAACAATCAGCAAAGGTCATACACATTTCTGTAGTTGGTTTGGGAGAACAGATGGATATTATGTAGCTTTTGTTACTTTACCCTCTAAAATGATAAAGAAAAAGCATGACATTTCGTATAGTGTATTTTTGTTAACAAGCATATAACTATCTGCTCAACACTAGTTGATCATATTGGTTAATCATTTCCGTGGCAGTCAAACACTTCAAAACACAAAAAAGCATGTTTGAATCTTACCTCATCGAACCTTCGCTTAAAATTATGAAAATGAGTGACATCCACCGTGAATCTGCCAGCAATATATATATATATATATATATATACAAATGTATGTATGTATAATGTAATCACATAAAAGGGTGGAAGACAAAATATGAAGTTCTGCTATAAATCTTCTTATGATGGTAAGTCTTTGCCACCAGAACAAAATTTTGGTTATTTTGAAATGTAGTGAAATTATTCATGAAAGGAGGTCTTCTGAATTCATCAAATGCTGGTAGCAAAACCTTCAAAAGTGCAGAGAAGAAATGGAATCAATTAAAGTGAGCACCAACAGGAACTATAGCCCCCCAGAAGTTGTAGCACTAGCAACACTTTGCAAGAACGTGGCCTTTGCAGCAAGGTCAGTTGAAAAGTGACCTAATACAGCAATGGTAGCTGTACTGCTTCCAAACTTCGCAATTCCCCTAGAAATCATACATGTGTGGCTTGCCTCCACCACTACTATTACATGCCCACCTAATAAAAGTGGTGCAATGGTTTCTGCTATTTGTCTTGTAAGCCTTTCCTGAACCTGGAGTTTGAAACCATGAAAATGTACTATAGACTGTACAAGGGATTTTTCAATGGGATTAAACCCTTCTGAAATGAAGTATCCTATATGAACTACACCATGAAATGGAAGTATATGATGCTCACATTGCGACCAAAAGGGCAAGTTCAACTCGCAGTGTATTTGTCTGTCATTGAAGTTTACCTCCCTATCGGGATTAAGAGTATCAATACCACCAGAAAGGGAACCATTCAGCTTCACATCCATGTCAATACTTTGGAAGTTCAATAGCCATTTCACAACTCGACTAGGTGTCCCTGCAAGCTCCTTCCTAAAGGAATCTTCTCCCAAAGAACTAAGGATTGAAGATACTGCAGTGATCATTGCAGGATTGACTGGTATAGTTTTGGAGGAAACTTTTGCAGAAAGAGCAGACAGAGATGGACACCACCATTGGTCAGATGATCCTCTTAGATGTACATTTTCTATTTCGATACCTCTAAATTTAAGAAGGCTAAAGAAATCAGACCATACATCTGCATTTCTGTTATCAAAAATCCCAGAACCTGACAAAACAAGGGTCTTCAACCATGCTTGCTGACTCGATTCAAGAAAGATTGATTCTATGTCAGGAAAGTGGATATGTGTACACTGAAGTACAAGAGCAACACCTGCTGGCTTTATGCCCTGATACAATGCTGAGCAAACCTCATCTGCCAGACGCTGAGGCTCCTGGAGTCGTTTGGCAAACACATCAGCCACACGAGAGAGCTTGCTTAAACCCACAACTCTTTGGCCAGAAGGGACATAACCCACATGACACTTGATTTGGAATGGCAGCAAGCAAGACTCACAATAGGAATAAAGGTCAAGATCTCGAACAATCACTAGTCCACCTGCACCCCCTGCATGACCAATTCTATTGTTTTCTACACCCGCTTCAGGGAATAAAGCACCTTCAACAATGTCCTTCACTTTTTGTCTGTACCCTGGGAATATATCAATTCCCTCAATATAAGTAATCTTATTATTATGCAACAAAATATGACAATCCTAAATTCTAGTTTTATACAGTGTAAACTGAAAAATTTGAGAACAGAACTACAGAAATGAAACACTTCACAAAAGAAAATAAACCAAAAAGGGAGGAAGAAAAATAGTGCTTAATGTAATGTTGAACTAATTAAGCAGGTACAAAGAGAAAAACAAAGTAATAGCTATATCTATACCTACTTTAACCATAGCAAATATGTTTTCTCAAAGGTTAACAGTCACTGCAGTAACTTGCAAGAAATTAGATTGTTACCCTGGTGATTACATATTTCAGATAAAAGAAGGAAACTGGATTGTAAAAATACTCTATCAAGCACGCATCATTACAATATCAACGGGTTATTATAAGTCTCCTAACAGAAGCAGCACCAATAGAATGAAAAGGCCATAAAAGGCCAAGCTGTTGGTGGAAAGTCACCTTAGTAGCAATCACCCCTAGGCCAGTGTCTTGAAGGACTACCTAAGGAAAGACTGACCAGTACAGAGTGCATATAAGGATGGAGACAATTCTCAGACAACTGCTTTACAAATCAGTTTTGTAGAAAAATTAGACTCTTTGCCGAAATTCTAAGACAATTGCTTTGACAGGATTGATCTGCCATTTTGACCTATTTTTCTCAAAACAGAAAAACAGATGGCTATTTTCATCAAAATAGTAGTCCTCTGTAAAAGCTACTTAGCAATAATCATATACATAAATTTTATCCAATAGAAACAGATCAATTATAATGGGTTTAACAAATTAAATTTCCTCTTTAATTTTTCCTCTAAAGTAAAATACCCACCTTCCTCAACCGCTGAAAAAATAGAAAAGTAATACTTACTGAGCAAGACAGAATTTTATTCCTTAACAAACACCAAAGATCATAGATAGAAAAAGTATAACTCTCATCACCAGTTCCAATCTTAATCTAAAGAAGGGGCAAATTGTCAACAAATAACAATCTTTGTAGAACATGACTCACAAAACAAAAAAGCAACTCAACGAAAGAACCATGACTGACATCAATCAAATCATCATTGTTCATCTGGCTAAAGTAAGACGCCACTAAACACTTAAAGGAAAAGAAAACAAAAAAGCAAGATTAATTGAATTTCTCCGGTAAGCTAAAATTTTGTCATCTAAATTCTCCAGCCTGCACAATTAATTCTAAGAAGTTCAATTCATTTTCCATTTCTTATTTTCTTTTTCAGTAAGTTCTTCAGCTTGTCTAAACATGTCTAGCATGAAAATCATTAGTCTAAAAGATTCATATCGATATGGTAACCTCTGGTTCCTTCACGAAGGGCCTTGGCAACTCGAAGTGGTGTCTTCCTAAGCCCTTCCCTGTTGATATCTTCCCCAAGACCGAGCAATAGCACCTTCACAGCATCCTCAATGGCAGAAATATCTGGCTTTGCTTCTTCCTCAAAACCCACTTCACCACACCCTATACTCACTCCATTTTCAAGCTCCCAATTTCCTTCATCCAAACAGCCCATTGAGAAATCACAAATCCCAAAACAAAACTATCACCCCAATAGGCCAAAATCCAACAAATGACACGAGAAAAGGTATCAAGAAAAAAAAAAAAAAAAAAAAAACACAACTACCAAACTAAGATTCACCAAGATATGCACAAGTTCCCAACTTTTCAATACCAACCGAATTCGAAACTCAAAACATACAAAGGGTCGAAGAGAATAACCACCCCAGATGAATCAAGAAGCTTAAGAAAAAGACCAGACTAAGAGAAAACACGCCAATCAGAAACTGAATGCAAAAGGGTATTACGGATCTCGGTTTCAGAAAAAGGGTGGGGATGAAGAACACACAAGCAGAGAGGATAAACAGAAAAAGTTGGCTAAGGAAAAGAGGAAAAAAAAAATAAAAAAAAAATGATGATTTGTTCGTGGGGTTAACGTTGCATGCTAGAATGTGTGGATCGTGTATTGGGAGTAAGCCAATGTAATCTAATAAGAACTCAAAGGAGGACCACCAACTAACCAAGGTGATGAAAAATGGAAGAGGTTGGAGTCTGTTTTCAGAAACGTGGCTGTGTGGTGGGTGTGTATGTTGTGTGTTATATATTGCTATGGATTATATTTTAGAAGGTATTTAGCTATGGATGATGGTTGATTGATGTTCATGTATTATATAGAAAGGGATGGGGTGCAAAGAAAAGAATAAAATAAAGGTTTTTTTTTTTGTTCTTGAGTATATAAATGGTAATTTATTTCTTAAAGAAATTATTTAAGTGTAAGAATAAGTTTTGTTGTTAGGTTTACTATCACTCATGTATTACTAAAAGACGTAAAAAGAATTGTACAATTAGATATTAAAAGAAATTGTTGATCTTTTTATAAATATTTTATAATTTTTATACAGCTTTGTATATATTTTTTTATTAAATATTATGAGTGTATGTATTTTATATTAAGGAATAATAAAAAGATAAATTTGGAAATAATTAATAACGATGATATTTTTAAAATAACTAACTAAATTAATTTTGTTTACCGGTTCACGCAATTTATTTTTATAATTAAGATGTACAATTTACTCAATATGTGATTATTAAATCAATTTTGTTTCCTTTAAAACCTAAATTATCATTTATCTATGTATTTCAAATATGTTAAGGTTTATATTTATCAATTTTCTGTGGCAAGGGGTCAATTATCTATATGATATTGTTTTGGTGAATATTTTTTTTTTATAATTGAGTCATATAGTAAATTTTTTGAAATGATTTTTTATATTCTTTCAAATGTATTTTTTCTATGGTAGGTATAACTTCTTAGAAAATGATTTCTTTTATATCTAATGTAGTTGATGGTTGGACTAATTCTTTTTGGAATTTGTACATGTTATTAAGGATTGTATCTCGACTTATCAAAAATAAACTTTAAGGATAACTCAACCTTACAAAACCGGATTTGTAAAATGAGGTTTGCACTCACTTTATAAACTATTAAAAGGCCTCATCTCTAGTTGGGTTGAGTGGCGCGATAGGCCCAACAACCTTGTTATGATAGGTTCTGATACTATATCATAAGTGGACTTTAAGCCTAACTCAACCTTATAAAACCGGATTTGTAAAATGAGGTTTGTACCCACTTTATAAACTATTGAAAGGCCTCATCTTTAGTCAATGTAAGATCTCCAACACGACTTTTGGTAATACTTTCAGAAAGCATATGACTAACCAAATTTTAGATTTTTTTTTTATTTAGAAGCAATTTACTGTTAACACTAAAACTTGGAATGTATTGTCTTCTGTGTAAGTTGTTTGGCACTTTCTCGAGATTGATTGGATTAAAGTCAAATATGAAGTTGTTAGAGATGCTCTTGATTTTGCAACTTGTGAATATATTTTCAAGGGGTTGTGAGAACATGTGAATAGTTTTTCTGCTTTCTTCACTATTCAATGTGTTCTAGACATTGAATTCATAGGTGTTAATTTTGCTATTGAATATACTCAATTGAAGGGTAGGTTTTAAAAAACTTTGGTTGACCTGTAATTCTTGTTTGCTTTGTCAAATTTTTGATTCCACTTATATTATTTCTTTGAAAAATAGATGATTACTTTAGATTTTAGAACAGACTCATGTATTTATTGGGAGTAATTTGTGGAGATAGATGAATAATTTAGGTGTGAAAAACTTGAGTTTGTCTACTACTGTATTAGGTTGGACTTTTTCTATAATAAGTTCCAACTCCCTTTATTTTGTTAATAGTGAATATGTTTTGTTTTACATGAATTTAATGACTTTTCATATTCTTGTTATTTATTTTTTTAATACTATTTTTTATGTGATGAGTGATGATATGTGAGAATATCAATATCCTTAAAATATCAAAATCTATAATAATATCTCACATGAAAATATATTCGAGAATCAAAATATTTATTTATCCAAAAGAAAAATATCATGTTCATGTTGTTATCTTAAGGGGTCGGTGGGTCAGTGCAATATTACATTATTGGAACTGAATCTCTCCTACTGGAGTAACTGATTCAACAGCATGAAATCCGAATCCTTAGATTTTGTGTTATATATCTTGGTAAGTTGTTTTCAATCTTAAAAAGGATTTGTATTTTATTTTTATTAAACTATAGTCTGTTGAATTTGGTATTTTTTTTAATGTATGTTTTTATCATTCACAACAGGATTTGTTATGGTTCCAAACATCAAAAATTCTCATAATGAAATCAAAGATGATTTACACGTTTTTTCTCATTTAATTTATTTGTATACTTTTTTAAGACATAATTATAACAAAGTTACTAAACTTTAAAATAGATAATATTTCAGATAGAACTCTAACGACATCAATAAATTTGAAGTGTAAACAAATATAATTTCAATATTTACATTTTTTAGTGAAACTCGTTTAAATTTAAAATTTGTAGGCAACTATTGTCGTTTTAGATCAATCATAATTTTTTTCCTAAAATTTACATTGTGTGCGTTATATTTATTCTAAATCCATGGTTTGATAATAATATTTATTGTCCATTATTGAGAAAGAAAGAAAAACGACTCTTCACCTCTATAGAATGTATACCTGAGTTTGATGCAAAACAATGAAACGTAACCATACAAGTTATCTGATTTGTTGATATATTGTATATTTGATGATGGAATTTTATAATATATTTCAAGAAATCTTATGACATCGAGTAAGATGTAATTAACATGTTTAACTACGTAACTAATTAAATAGTAATGTTTTATAGTATGAGTTAGAATAAAAAAAGCGTTTGGCTCTTCGCCAAAGTAAAAAGAAAAAAGCCTCCTTTAATACACACTAAACGATACAAGTTAGTATTATTATAGGGTCATTATGATCATATATTTCATAATGAGAATTTATGGAATGAAATACATTGTCATGACGGTAATTTTAGACTATAAAGTAAAACTTTAATATATTTTATTAAAATATTTCAGGATAAATATAGAGTTTTTAAAAAAAATGATAAATATAATTTATGATTGATGAATAACAATAAATAGTTTATTGTCAAAGTATGATAGTAACTTTAATTTAGAGTTACAAGTGTGAAGATCACCTCTAAATCATGTTTAGGAGATCATATTATAGAGTCCAATCACATCTTTAAACTATTTAATGTAAGGCAGCAAAATATTATTTACTAAAGATTGATTAGTAGTATTAAGACTAATTGGACTATCTAGTATATCTTTATTTAACAAATTTTCTTGAACGGTTTTTTGTTATTTCCATCTTTAGGTCTTATATATAAATATTGTTATGTGTATAGACAGTATATTGTATTTTGTAAAACTATCTATATGTATATAACTTTTTTATGGTTGTGAACCTAACAATTGGCATCGTGTCAAAAGTTCAAGTCATGCACATTTGACATTGAGAAGTTTTTTGAGAAAACGAATTTAGATTGTGGAGAATCAAGATAAAGGTTATCTTGATACTACAATGTTTTGTTAATGCTCTAATGTTTTGTTAATGCTCTAAGGAGTGAGGAGAGCATGTCAGTATAGGTTGACATTATCAACAAAGCCAAGAACGTCGTAATTTTGTGTATTTGTGATAAGAAACTAAGAGAAGTCGCTAATTATAGGTGAAACTTGAGTCATTATATATGAATAAGTCTTTAGCATACATTTTGTTTGAAGCAACAACCATATTCGTTCAGGATGGTAGAGTGAAGAATAATGGTGGAGCAACTTGCATATTTCAACAAGATTTTGAAGGATTTAGAGAACATTGAGGTGAAGCTTAAGAATGAGGATGAGACTTTGCTTCTTCTTAGCACCTTACTTAAGATGTATGAACATTTTAAAGACATTTTATTGTTTAGAAAGGTGTAAACAATTACTCTTGAGGAGGTACAAACCTCAATAAGAACTAAGAAGCTTCAAAAGTTTCAAGTGTCTAAGGAAAAGGATAATGGGTTGAGTGTAAATGTATCAAAGTCTAAAGAAAATAATAAAAAAAAAGTTTAAAGGATATAAGTCAAAGCGATGCTCATCAAACAATATGGTAAAAATTGAGTACTACAATTACTATAAGAAATGTCACTTCAAGTTTAATTGTCCACAAAAGAAGAGAAATGTCATTTTAAGAAGGAATATGCTAATATTGTGATAACATCTGCTAGTTGCGAGTCTAAGGGGTGGTGGTGGCGGAATATGCCTTTTATACACGAAGGAGTTGGATCATGGACTTAGGATGCACTTATACAAGTGTCATGTGAAGGAGTTCTTTGGGATCTTGAACTAAAAGAAGGTGTAGTAGTCCTTCTTGGAAACAATAAAGTCAGTACGGTGCAAGGCATGGGTTCTATAAGGTTAAAGATGTTTTATAATCGAAAGATATTGTTGCAAAAAGTGAGGTATGTTCCAATGCTCAAGAGGAATCTTTTTGTCAATCGTCATGTTTAATCAAATCAGTTTAACAACCAAGATGGAAGAAGGAATAATAAAGATTCTAAGGAGAATGCCTATAGTTGTTAAAGTGAGAAAAAGCATGACCTTTACATTCTAGGCAATTCAAATATGATCGCACATGTGTTTGTGGCTAGTCAAACGATATAGTATAAGGTGAAGTAGTGACATCCAAGGATGGGACACATCAGTCACAAATTTTATAAAACTATTTAAAATATAAATTTTTACACCATTTGGTCATATATGAATAGTCAAATCTTATATTGAGAAATATATGTGAAGAGTCTATAATGAAGTATACGCTGCCAAATGAAGACAATAACCAAGGAGGGTCAAATTTTTACTTGACAGATGATTTTAAATCATCAAACGATACTGAAGTCAGAGGTTAAAGCGAAAGGACTTTAGATGCAAAAGATGAAGAGTTTATCTAGTAGAAAATTATAACGTGGATGATTAGCTTATGCGATGATGGTCTAATCTCTACATCTAATCTAAGAAACCTTAAATGATACAAATTGGAGTAAAGTATTGGAAGAATGAAGTAACCATTGCCTATAGACGATTAGACGAATTAGTGACAATAAGTTTTCTCTATTTACCAAGAGTTACTAGAATTTTACCACGATGTGACAAGTTTAAAAGATAAGGGCTATTTCACAAAAAGACTAGAAAAATCCAAGTAAATATCTCTTCACAAACATTGTTACCAGAGATATTTCACATTTTAATACTTATCTCTTTATAACCAAATCCAAACTAGATTCACAATAATTAGTTTAATTACACCCATGAGACAAACTTGTGTAAGAAAACGTTGGTGAAGGAAGCTTTGCTTCAAAACTTTCAAAGTAAGGAAAACATATATATATGTATTATGTATGTATGTATTGCATTTTGTTTTGTATTTATATGAGGTACCCCTAAGCCCCTCATAACCCTGAAAATATTATTTCTCAATATTTTATTGAAAATCTATATTATGATCTTTCTCAGATTTCTTTACAAAAGTTTTTATCAATGATTTTTCATTGATAATCTTGACTGATAATATTGTTATTTCCTTATATGGGAGGGAAATGCCTCATGATCATGATTGTGTCATTATTGACATCGCTTAATGAAAATTTGATTCGTTGGGGATTGAGATGAGTTGAAGTGTAGATGGTGGGTTTGATGATATTTGCACATGCTCATCTATCATGACTAATCATTAACAATTATCTTATTTGTTTAGAGCCAAGGAAGGTAGTAGAGACTAAATATCTTAAAAGAGATTATAGGATTGAAAAATGGTGAAGCAATTGAAATTCTTAATTATATAAAAAAAATACATTCTTTTTCAAATGCGTGCATATATAACATATAGAATTACATTAACAATTTCATTATCAATTGTTCTCTGTTGGCAGGAGTTTTTCAAAACTTAACTTAATAAAATCTTATTTAAGATCAACAAAGATTAAACGAAATAACTTTATTATTTATTGAAAAAGATATGTTATATAAAATTAATTATGATAATTTAATAAATAATTTTACATCACAAAAAGTTCGACAAATAGATTTTAAATAAAAATATCATAATCTTAATAAATTATTTTATTAATTTAAAAAATGTCTCATTTTTTAATTTACTTTAAGTCCTATAAAACCTTGAGCCACCACTGATTAGAGTGGTTGGACACTTGAAGAAATAGTATGTTCAAAGTGAGTCCAAAGTTTCAAGAACAAAATTTTTAACTATTACTTTTTTATGAGCCTATATGAAGATTCAATTTGAAGAAGAATAACTATTATTCTTACAAGTGCCAAAACTCCCTTAATTTTTTCTCCTTGTCCTAAACACTTCGTAATAACATTATTTGTGTTCATTTGACACACTAGTAAAGAGACTCTAACCATTGTATACTTCGAAAGACACTACTCTCTATAATGAACAAAAATTGTGATTTTTTTTATCACTCAAACATTTCATTTTTCTTGTTCTAGGAGTGACTTGATAAAAAAATATTCTTAGTTAAGTCAAAAGTGAATTGTAAAAAAATTCTCGAACGAGGTCAATCAAGAGCGGCTGGAAGCGGAAAGAATATTTGAGTACTTCACAATGGTAGTATGCCTAATGGAACTTGCTTGGTTGGCCAAAAACTAAAAATATATGGTGATAAGACAAACCATTATAAAAATATTAAGTATCTTTTCTTTTCTTAATAATATTACATGTTATAATTGTTTATATAACTAAAAAAAAAAGAAAAGTTAAAATTGTGGTTGCAAAATAATTTGTTTTATTATATCATATTTATCCATATATCTTTTAATCACGTATACTCAAATAAGATAAGCGAAAAATTGAGGAAATTTAAAAACACAATTCAATCCTATTTTCTTATTTTCACAATCTTGTAATAGGATGTTATAAGGTGGAATCATATCTTGTAGAATTCAAGACATACGTTACTCTCTAGTTTTTTCTTTTTGTTGAGTGTTAGTAAAAGTTCAAAATCTATAATGTGAGGCTTGATTGGTATAATTGAGTAATTGGATGTAACAGATTTGAATTAATTGTATATCTTCCTTATCTAATCTTTTGTGTTCAATGTTCTAATAGTACTTTTGACCTCAACATCTTAAAACTCAAACTTACAAAGAGTTAGGAAGACTCCCACCTAGCATTCAATGTACATATCTTCTTCTTTTAAAATGCAAAAACTATTATTTATATTAATTTTATCATAAATATAGGGCTTCACCTTATTTTTAATTAAATATTTATTTTAATTTTTTTTTCTTAAAGTTTTCTTTAGTAGAGTAATCACCATATTTGTTATCAATGAAGTATAATTTGCTAGGGAATATTATTGGAGTTTCCTACTATGGATATTGGGTGATCACTTAGATCGGCTGCAGCCCACATTTTCTATTTTCTAAATATTAATTAAATATTTTTTTATAAAAGATAATAAGAAATAATAGATAAAACATGATATTATCTATGATTTAATGTCAAAAAGACACAGATTTTCTTTTCGTTCAATATCATATATCAATAAAAGGAATTATAATTGTATAACTTTAAAATAGAGTATAAAATAAAATAACATAATTATCAAATAATTATAAAAAATAAATAATTAAATATATTTAAAATTTTATAGTAACTATAATATCCATTCTCTTTTCAAATGTTAAGAGGAAAAATATTTAAAAACTTGATAAATATGAATCGAGTCTAAATATTGAGAGAGAAGGAAATTTTGTCTAAAAAAAACTTCAAATTAAATGAAATCAATAACTGAAAAGACCACTAACAATAAAGTTTTATAAATTATCTAACAAAATAAATTAAAAATATTTTAATAATTTAAAATACAAAATCCGAATATGTGTTTATTTGATTTCGTTCTTCTACCTATTTAAAACATCAAATATTATTCATTATCACAATCAATAAATAGTTATTATAATAAAAAAATATCACAAGGATAAATTATAACGAAATTATTTGTATCAAGATGTAATTATCAAAGTCTACCTTTATATATTAGTATAAAAATTATACAACTTAAATATATTTTTGTTTTCAAAAATGTAATTAACTTTTTAGTTGGTAAGTTATTTTTCTTGATTTTAGATCTCTATACTTTTTTTAATTCTTATTATTTTGTTAGAGTGTTGTTAATATGCTTTGTTTACTTTCATTTTGAATTAGAACCTTTGAAAAATATATCATAGAAATAAAAAAAATATTCATGATACAAAAACCAATGAACAACAAATATTTTAGATGAATTAAAGTAATATTGAGAACACAAAACTATTTATTGTGTATATAAACCAAAATTCAAACAAACATATTCTGGAAACCAAAATAAAATAGAAATATATGTTAAAAATTATAAATAAATTTTAGTCCAACAATATTTTTTGATAATTCCTTCTTGTACCTCCTCAATTTAAATTTGTACCTCCCAATTTTTTCAAAATAATCATTTTATTTTTCTTTAAAGTTACTTTTGGATTATCTGTTGTAAAAACTTCCCTGAAATGTATATATATTTTTTGAAATTTATAAAATACATTCTGAAAAATTATTCCAGAACTTTGAACAGCATTATGAAGAAAATGGCAAAACGTATAAAATACGTTTTTAATATGGTATCTAATGTTTTTAAGAATGCATTTTTTCATAAATATATTCTAAAACAAACTTTTTAAAACATATAAAATATGTTCCAGAAAAAAAAAATCGAATATATTTGTATTCGAGAAGGAGATTTCCAGAATATATTTGTGTTAAAAAAAAAAGGCTTTTTGAAAGATATTTGTGGTAAAAAAAAAAAAAAGAAACTTCTTAGAACTAGATTTTTTTTACAATGTTTCGTCCTCTACTTCTGTTAAGATGATGGTACAATGAGGAGCAATTTGGTCATTAGAGTTAACGGTGGGGTGCAGGAAGTAATTGTCATTTTTCTTCTTACCAAATAATCCTCATGTTTACCCAACAGCATTCCATTTAACCCACCGCTAACATTGCAGTTGCGATGGCTTCGCAAGGATGCAGGCGATGCCCTCAGCACACTACCCATCGTCAGCCGCAGCAGCACTGCCTCCACTGCCCCCTCCGCCGTCACTGCCACCACTGCCCTCTCCACAAACCCCACTTTCACGCTGTTAACTTCCTCAAACCTCAATCTCAACCATGTTTTGCTCCCTTCCAGACAACGCATCCCAATTTTGAGCCTCTGCATAGTTATCATCATCAACAACAACAACAACCCATTTCTTCTGATCCTCCGTAAGTTCTTCTATTCTCAGCTTTCTCCGTATACTTGGCCACTCTTTGAGGGAAGTTGTTCTCAAGTAGATTGGAGGAGACTTTTGGAGCCTTTCTTTGTGCATTTATTTCTTGTTTTCATCTTTCTTTTAATCAGAAAAATGTGACATTGTTTTGAGTGTATTTGTTTGGAAGATTTGTAGAGGAAATAATGTAAACAAACAACAAAAAAGTTATGTTCAGTGTTTGCTGTATAAATCATTGTAAACAAGAAATGGAGTGAAAATACTGTCTTCTTTATAATTAAAAAGTGAAAACAGAAAATAAAAACGCAACGGAACATTCTTTGGAGATTGTGAAACTTGGAGGAGCTTGATGAGTTTTGAAATTGAAGAATGAAATCTTCTTTTAATATTTTTGATTAGAGCAATGACTTGTGCAGTTGTTGAGAATTATGTGACTTATGAGGGGACAGGAAGGGTTGTGGTGTGGTTGTAGTTGCATTGCAATTGCTGAAATTTGGGGTATATTGGGATTGCAATTGTGACCTTAATGTGGTTGCAGAGAGCTTGGAAACACAATGTTGTGGTTGTGGGTTGTTATTGAAAATCATGGTTACGGAAGCGTTGAGCTGATGAAGCTATATTTGGTGAACAAAGTTTTTAAGAGGGAAAAGAGAGTTTGAAGGAGTGCTTCATCATGGTTTGTGTTTTTGTGTGGACTACACAAATCAGACAACATGCCCAGTTAAGATGTGCCGTTCACAGACAATTATGTTTTGAGTGAAAAAAAATTGTTTCACTAGAGTTCATTAATCAGAAAGTAGGAAGGTTGAAGTTCTAGAAATGGAGAAAATTTATAGGATTAATTAGTAATACTATGGAATGGACAGTGGCTTATTGTGCATAAACTAGTACCTGGTGAACACTGCAATGTTTGTTTAACCACTAACCACCCAATCTATTTCTTTGTACTGAGACGTGATGAAAATTTTTGCTACAATTTGATAAAATCTTCGGAAGAACCATGCCACAAATGGTAGTTTTTGTAGTTGGAGAGTGTATGGGTCATATAAATCTGACACCAGAATCGCATATTTCCAACGTGGGAATCAAGTCTCATACCTTGCATCTAGATTCTAATAGATTTCCAAAATGAAATAAAAGAACAACAATAGTTTTACTATGGAAGAAACTGCCTGACCTTAAATTACTGACAAATCTATGCAAGGTTATGTAAATCAATTCCTTAATTGAGCTATTGTCTCTCCAATAAGAATTTTCCCTTGAGATTCAAATGAACTATATTTCACCATTCTCTTAAAAATACGAATTTATTCTTTCATATATAACTACCATGATTATTTGCATATTCCATTGCTCTTTCTTGCCCTGAAAGAGTACAATAAAAATAACTGACATTGTCTCATGTTACTTATTATTAGATTGTAGCTGTTATGCAGTCATGATTAACCTGAGAAATATAACTGTACATTTTTGTTTCTGCACTGTTTGTTTTGTTGTCATATCTGTTTTCTTGTTATAGATTGGAAACAATGAAACAAATTGAATCCTAGGTTTTAGTATGACTACTTCAAGTATTCTATTTATCCTTTTCTTTCGTATCAAGGTTGGGTAATCGATCTTTCCTCTGATACTTTTGATTGGTTTCTAGGATTGCACAAGAGCTGGAGCATATAGATCTTGATGGTGAGGAAGAGGATGATGATCCAGTTTTTGTTCTAACCGATGAATGGAGGGAATTCTTTGCGAAATCTGAAGCTAGGAGAAAACTAGGTAGCTAATCTATCCATGACTCTTTCTCGTAGATGTATATGCATATGAAATGTAGTTTATGTCTGTTAATGTGTCTAAGTATGTATTCTTATCTTAACTGAACTTGCTATTTAATGGTATCTTTCGGTGAGAGGAAAGAAATGGAGGAAAAGAAAGTAAGTGAAGAAGAAAAGGAAGGAAGATATATAGATGAAAATATAATGGAAATAAAGTTGTTTGATTGAAAAGACAGAAGGTAAAAAAACTGAAGATTAATACTTTGAGATTGTTTAATTAATTATTAACATTGTTCTATTTATTTTTTTTATTGTTACTATGGTTAGAAAAGCCAAAAATATATTTACAAACTTCCGTAATTATTTATGGGTCTCCATAATGATGAAAGTATTAAAAAGTTGTGGTTTGTATTTTAAGCAACATAATTCATTATGTTGTGGTGGATGATAACTTTTCATGTTTTTCTTGGAAATGTTGTGCAGGAAAAAAAACACCTTGTGGATCCCACCATTTTTTAAAATCCTTCTTCACATTTTACCCTCCGAAATAACCATTTTCCACCCTTCCACCCTCTTGTTCCTCTGCCTTTCTTTCAAAAGTACCAAACTGACCCTAAGAGTTGAGCATGTCGAATTGTTTGGTTCTTTGGATTCAATTTTGTTTTTTCCAATTGAAAAATACCCTCAAACTCGAAAGATCAAGTACGATGGCTTCTTCCCTCTCCACTCCTTACTCGTTGACTTTGAGACATTCAAACTCAACCCATTATTGTTAGTTTGTTTTAGATTCTTGAAGCTTTTGTAGCACCTTAGTCCTGGTTGAGGTTTGCACCTCCTCCAATGTAATGGTTTGTTCCTTCCCGAATAACAAAGCATCCTTAAAGTGTTCAAACATTTTTTGCAAGTTGTTAAGTAGCAGTAAAGCCTTGTCTTAATCCTCCAACATCACTTCTATATTCTTTAGATCATTCAGAATCTTGTTGAAATCTGCTAGCTGCTCTACCATTGTTCTTTACACAGTTATCTTGAACGAAGACAGTTGTTGCTTTAAACAGTTTGTGTGCCAAAAATTTGGTCATGTACATTAAATTAAGTTTTTCCTTCGCAATCTTGACTTTGTTGATCATATTAGCTTTCTCTTTCTGAGACGAAGTTGGCATGTTTGCCTCACTCCTTTGAGTATCAACACACCCTTGTTATATCAAGATAGCCTCGATCTTGATTTTCCTTGGAAAACTTCTTGACGTCAAACTTGGTGGCTATGCTTTCAACACTTCTTGACTTTTCTTGTCCTCACAAACGGCACTAATTGTTGGGTTTCAATCAACAAGAAGAAGAAAACAGAAGAACAAAATTGAAAGAAAACACTTTTATTCACTTGAAGGTTCTATATACAGTTTGTTCCCAAGATACCGTGTATCTACCGTACACATCAAATTTTCTATTTATAAAACCTAGGAAACGAAATAACAGAAAACTGTTGAGACAGCCTAAAAATCAATTAATATACATGCGTTAGACCGTCTGTCTAAACCTAACACTACTAGATGCTTCCTTAATAGCCAGTTTTATGTGGTCTTCAATAGGTGCATGATTTGACAGGCAATCATTACAGAGATGATGAATGATTACAACGTGTTCTTATTATGCTAGAATTATGTGCCTCACTAAGCAAATCTCAAACCCATTGATTATGTAGTGATCAAAGTGATGTGTTATGCATCCAAACACTTGGAGAACTCACTCTCCAAGACTAGCTATAAAGTAGACAGAGCCAAATACTTGAATACTTCACCGAACATTCCATAGTATTTATATCCAAGTTTCTATCCTGGTATCGTTCGTAAGAGTTGACATCTTGACTATTTTGACCCCACGCCACTTTATTTGATGACTCTTCACTGAATATTTTTGTTGGTTAACCTACTGCTGGTCAAACTCTTCCATAGGTAACTCTTTCTAAGAGACTGAATTTATAAGCACCCAAGCACTAGGGGATCCTATCCCAAAAGCTAGTCATTAAGATGTGGGAACTAAAACTTTAATACTCCGAACATTTAATATTTACTAAAATGAGACTAAATACCCAAGGCTATCAGCTTGCTTAACAATTATTAATAAAGTCAGTAATGGAGCTAGTTTCTAAGATTTCTTTTTATGCATGTCATGCAGAGAAGAAGAAGCAGGGCAAGAAGGGAAAGAAGTAAATATAGCGAGAAATGTTTGCTAACAATACTGTTTGGGTGAGCAAGTGGTTGTGTAGTTGATGTAGAGAAGGCATTGTGGTCTGCACTTATTAAAAGGATGGATTACTACTATCTATAGTTCATTTATTGTTTGTAATATGGTGTTAGTTTCTAAATTTCATTAACAAATGTCGAGTAAGTAAAGAATGGGTTTAGAAGTCCTGAAGTATGCCAGTGATTGTGTGTTTGTATAGATGATTTCAAAGTTCTCTAAAACTAGAAATGCTGAATTATGTTTTAGGACTTGGATTTTGTAGACCGAAAGATGGGAGGGCAAATTTTTAATTTTAATCTTTTTTTATAATTTTTTAAATGAGGAAAATAAAATGATATGTTGTCATTAATATAATATGGTATATTTATTTTTCAAGATGAAGAATGACAAAATGAGTTGGTATGACCTATTTGGGCTTTATTATTGGTCCGGAAAAAATATCAAACTTTCTGCTATTTTAAAATGAACTAGAAATGTGGCAATTGTTTACCGCATTCCATAAATTTTAACTTGCACAGTCAATTTTAAAAATACTAGAAATGTCTTGATATTTATTTCAAAACCATAAAGTAATGTCTTTCCGAAAATAAGTTATGAAACATTTCTCAAAATATAAATTTTATGTTTTAGAAAATATTTTCTGAAGTAGATTTTTTTAGAAAACATTGTTTAGAATAGAATTTTTTTTTCTGAAAAATATATTTCAAAATATAAAATTTATATTTTAAAAATAGATTCTGGAAAACATATCTCAGTAACTATTTAATTATAAACACGGAAGATATTTTAATCATTTTGCATCAGTAATGGGGGTGTAGGCTTAAAAAGGGAGAGGTGTAGGAAGTCATTGCCTAGAAATGTTGATCTCCTGTAAGGGGTGAATTGGAGGATTGATGGATTACTATCTATCAAAATGGGAAAAAAGTTAAATTATTTATTTTATAAATTAATTTAAACATGTAAATATTAAAAAATATATAAATATATATCCATAATTTAGTTTAAATGTTATTAAAATTTATTTTTAGTATTAAAAGAATTAAAGTTTTGAAACGCCAATGACTAGCTGGGTTGACAGGTACTTGGGACATAGACTAAAACTTCCAGCACCTCTCCATTTTTTAACCTACACCCATCACTTATATAAAATGACTAAAATGCTCTTTATGTTTATAATTAAATGTCCTTCCAAATATGTTTTCTAAGAATCTATTTTTGAAAAACATTTTTTGGAAGGTAATTTTGTTTTGGAAAATATTTACTAAAAATAAATTCTAGAAAAATTTTCGGAAACATATTTTATATTCAAAATAGGGTTTTTGAAAAATATTTTTGGGAACATAAATCTTATATTTTAAAAATATTTTCTAAAAATCTTATTTCAAAAAATATTTTTCAGATTATAAAATTTATGTTTGGAAAAATATTTTTCGGAACCTATTTCTAAAAGCTATGGATTTGAAAGAAAATATCAAGAACATTTTTGTATTTTTCAAATTGATAAGGTGCATATTCAAATTGATGGGTGCACGAAGTAATTGCCTGGAACATATCACGATTGTTTGTATAGTTTTAGTTATTTATTTATTTATTGTAAATTGCAGCTATCCCTTTTATGTATGATAAGAGTAATGATATGTTAACCGTTCTCTCTTTTAAACACTTAATGATGTGTTAGTAATGATACGCGTAATGATATGTTAGGAATCAAATCAAATTTGTAAGAGGAGGCCACAAATAATTTTCTTCACATCCTTTTTATTAGGGTAAAATTTCAAAATATAGTTGCATATTTAGAAGGAAATATGATAGGAGATTAAGAAGGATGTATGTATTAGGATTTTAAAATGGTAAAGTCTTGCAGATTTACCGTAGCTAAGACTTTATTGGATAAAATTTACGGTAGCTAAGATTTACGTTGGTAGAAAATTGACCACATGAATCTCTCTTTTATTAAACTTTACATATGTAACACGTTTATATTATTTTTTATGTTGATATTTATCTATATCTATCATGTAAAATATCTATATATAATAAAATAAAAAACTTATTCACGTGCACATGATAAAATTAAAATGACTAACTCAATAATAATTTAATTTAAAAAGTAGTTGAACAAATTCATTTTAGTATATTATAAAATTTATTTTACTTTGTATTATCTTTATTTTTAAGAGAAAAATAGTAGGACCGATATATAAAAGACTTTTGGGTTATTATAAATTATCTTGATTTATTTTAAATAGTTTGAACCATCTAATCAATAAAGCAATAAATAGTTTGCTAAGTTTTTTTTTTTTAGTTTTAAACTATGTGTACCATCCAAATAAGACTTCAATTAAAAATTTACATCAATATTTAGTTTGATACATAAGAGCGTGCACCATTGAATAAGTGAGATAATAAAAAGATTACACCAATCTTAATCTTTTCTGTAAGTCCTAAAAAGATGTGTACCATCTAATCACTTTGACAACAAATTAATCTATTTTGCTTGTGGATACCATTGTGGATAAAGTGTGATAGGTGATTAAGATTTCATGGGTGAGAAGTAGTGAAGTTGATAGTAATTTTTATAGGTTTTTTTTAAGTTTCTTCAATGTAAAGCCAATAAAGTGTGGAAAGGATTGTGGTTGGCAATAGTGAAGAAAATCTGGAACTATAAATAGGGTGATCTTTAATAATAAAAGGATAGATGAGGTGGAGATATTTGTCCTAACTCAAATGAATGCTTGGACTTTGACTAAGTTTAGTGAATTTAGACTTCAAAGGGTCACTTTGGGAATGGTTCATTCTCACTTTAGTTTTTAAAACAGGCTTAGTAGGAAGTTGGCTATGATAGCAACTATGTTTGGGTTGTAGAGTAGGATATGAGAGGGTTAGCAGCTTATGAGTAAGAAGGATTTTAGAGTTTATTTTTGCAGGTTTGGTACGAAATAAAGAACCCTTATTGAGATTCTCTTTAGAAAAGAAGCATATTACATTCTCAGGGATACGTTACTTGCTTGTAGGGATTTTTATCACTTTTGCAGGGTTATGTGTACGCTCATAGATAGGACTTTGAATTTATATTGTGTTTTGTATTAGGTTTGGATTACCTCTTAAGTGTTTAATATAATTTTTTTCGCTATTAGAAAAAAACAAATTAATCTATTAGTTGTTAAACACTAATCTTTCTTCACCAACCTCCGCATTAACCTTTGCACATCAATCCATGCTCTAACCATCCTGCAAGGATTATATAGTAAGTTTAAAAGTTATATAAGCATTTACCTCCTATTTTAATATTTATAAATAAACACTAAATATTGTGCGTAAATATTTATATCAGCATTAAATATTCTGTTTCAACTTTTATAAATGAGTACTAAATATTGCATTTCAATCTTTATAAATGACCATTAAACATTGTGCATTTTAATATTTATAAACAAGTACTACACTATGTCCTTTGTATACTCAAACTCAAAATCTAGTGAAACAATAAAGTTTGTTCATCTTCAAAATGTGGACCAATCAAACCATTCACTTTCTTTAAAGGAGTTATTTAAATTCTTAGCTTAGAAGGCTCATATATCTATCCAATGACGGCTAAGGCTTTACAAGGTCTAAGGCGAATAAAAAGATGAGGTCTTTTTTAAATTAATAAAATAAACTAATCCGTTTAATCTTTATTGAGGAGACATGGTTGATCTTAAATAAGATTTTATTTTACTAGTTTAAGTTTTGAAAAAATTCTTTAAGATAAAATTGTTATCATTATTCTATATGTTATATATACATTTGGAAAATAATTTATTCTTTTTATATAATTAAGAATGTCAGTTAGTTTATCATTTTCTAATCTTATAATCTTAATCTCTTTTAAGATATTTAATTCTGAAAATAAATCTAAGCCATCAAGATCCAATAAATTATCATGTGTTCAAATACTTGGTTTAAGCATTTTTCTTTCAAAAGTACACAACCCAATAACTTTAAATTTTTAATACTAAATAAAAAACCAAAATATATCTTCCCATTGACTTGGATGGTATATATTTTTAATATTAGAATCATTTTAATATTCTCGTTATACCGAGTTTGTGAATTAGAATTAATATCATGAGTTTGAAAATCAAAATTATTATCTTTCACTACTCTATTATTATCTTCGCCTATATTTATGTTGTTATCTTCACCTAAATTTATATTTTTATGTTCTTCATTCAAAGAAGATTCACCTATATTTTCTAATTCATTTTTTTTGTTTATTTTTATAAATTTATCAATAACCCCTTTTTGTGATTCAACAAAAAGAAGACTCACCAGTATTTTCTAATTCATTTTTTGTTTATTTTTATAAATTTATTTATCCATAACCCTTTTTTGTGATTCAACAAAAAGTTCAACTCTTTTTTTGTTTTTTTGAAGTTTTGAATAACCTAATTCAAATTTTATAGTTGTCATATTTTTATATTTTTATATAAAATTAAAAATTATAATATATATCACATAGAATATAACTTATAAGTATATAAAATAATTCTAAGTTAAAAAGATAAAACCTGATTGTCAAGACAATAAACTTGATCGTAGAGTAGTCTTAAGTCTCCTATTATGATATTATCTTTCGATCCTGTCCTTTGGTATGACTTTAAATATAATTTTTAACTTCTAAATTCTCTTGAATCTACACAAATTATTTTAAGATTAATTAAACAATAATGAAAAAAAAAATAAAAATTGGGATCAATTGATCAATCTCATATTATTTTTACCTAATATCGATACACTCAAAAGGAGTAAAAGTGAACACAAACTCTTCCTCAATCAATCTACTGCTCAAAGTCTCCAAGTAAAGATACGTGCATAAATACACAGTATAAAATGATGAAATATGAAATGAAAGAAATTTGAAGAAACAAGTTGAAATAATATTATGGAGATTTGAAATTGGAAACAAGTTGAAATAATATTATGGAAGGAACAAAGAGATAGAGGAAGAAATGAGATAAGTGTGAAGAAAGAAAGAGAAAAGTGGAAGAGTTAGACAATGATAAGACACATATAAAGAGAGATGATATCTATCCGTTGGAATATTGCAAAGAGATAAATTAGAAAGTTTTGATATGTAAGATTTTTTGATTGTTCAATTTTAAAAAAAAATATTATTAATTTATTATAAGAAAGTTTCAAAAAATTATTCATTAAATAATATTTATAGTACCAATATAAATTTAAAGTCATTAAATAATATTTATAGCACTAATAGAAACTTAAAAGTCTCTTAAAATATTTAAATTTTTAGTTAAAATTTGCCACCCCTGTATTTATCTACTCCCAAGTATCTCTGAATTTACAAATTAATTATCAACCAAAGTCAGTTTAGTTACAATGACTAGTAACTCAATTATATATTAATAACTCAATTATTATTTTTTTCTTTTTCTCTTCAATTTAGTATGAATCATAAAAAAAGACCCTATAAAGATAATTATTTATCCTTTCACATTAATAATGATTTTACTAAAACCTATATAATAATATCTCTACCAAAGGGACTAATATAGTAGAACACATTACTTGCTCTATATTTCACATTAAGGATATATTTTAATAAATTCTCATAGACTCGAGTATTTGTTAGACTTCAAAAAAACTCATCATAATTTTAGAGCATTGGACTTCCATTCAGTTCTCAGACAACCTCTTCCAGAACTAATATTTATTCATATCTCAACGTGAAAATTCCACCCTTTCAACAACTCATAAAAACAATTAATTTTTTTTTTTACTAAAAACAACATACTACACTAGCTGTAAAAGTAATCAATATAGTAAAATCTAGCAAAAGACACTCGTTTAATTTGAATAGAAGTAAACATGAATTGATTCAATATAAACTAATGTAGTATGTTACTTATTATATAATTTAGAACTAACATATAATGTTTAAAATGAACTAATTTAATTTCTTTTTTAAATGTTACATAAAATTTTAAGATAAAAAATTATTACTCTTTTTGCCCCCTACTTGTTTGACCCTTTTCAATAAATCGTTTCTCTATTTTTTAATGCCCCTTATAATTGAATAATTCATTGATTATTTTTTCTTAAATTATCCTTGATTAAATATTTCAAATAAATTATAAAAATATTTTCACTCTTAATCTTATTAGAGAATATAACGACTCACATATACTAAAGTAATTCTCAACTACTTTAATATGTAAATATAATTTTGGAACAATAGTACATACTACTGATTATTTTAAATGAATTTAACTAATATTTTTAAGGGAAATTGGTTGAAAATGTCTGATAATAGTAGACTAAATTAATTTTAAAAAATAATATTAGAAACTATATATTTCTTTTGCTATATTGAAGGATTAGTACCAAATTGAAATACGACACTAGGAAGTTTCCCCGTACTATTATTTGCATGATATGGTGAAATGCAATATTCAACTAAGAAAGGTAAAAGTCTATTTATATACGAATGTGTTTTCGAAAGGGAAGAAAAAAATGAATGGGACATACTTGTGATACACGAAAGTACGTAGTGCCAACAAAATCCTTTTCATAAGAACATCTTGATTGAAGGTCATATTCAGAGTTAAAAATTTAACACCTTGGTATCAAAAAAAACTCCATAACATAAAATTTAAAAGAAGATCCTGAATAAAAAAAATGTTATTTTTATTTTAAAACAATTTTTTTAACAAGCTTAACAAAAAATATTGAAATAAATTTTAATAAAACTTTAAAAATAAAAAAAAAATCAGCGTCAAGTAAATTAAAATTTTATATCATAATTATAACTTTTATAATGAATATAACCTAATTCAAAAAATATATTCCATGGACATGCACATGTGTATGTCCAAGACCATGTGTTTTATTGTACTCTTAAATCAAATAATGAACTAAAATAAATACGCACAAGAGTGAATTTTTTATTATTATTATTATTCGATTGTAAGTCATCAAATATAATAAACTTGTTGCACTTTACCATAAATGTTAAAAATTATATATTAATAAAAAAATTAATTAATTAGTTATATTAAACTTTTACAATAAACAAATGTTGACAAATATGGTTCTTAAAAGGCTTATTTACAGATTTCCATTCATATAAGTCCAAGGATGTAGGTAGTACAACTGAGGCAACACACTAATTCAAATGATCTAAAAAATAGTTTAATTAAATAGCTAGTAATACAAAAATGTTTGAGAGCCCTCATTCCTTAAGCAAGGAAGAAAATCAATGCAATAGATCCATGTCATTTTGAATTATGAGAAGAAATATCCATTGTGAAGAAATATCCATTATTTATATATTAAATATTTTTTATGAAATTAGTCATTGCGATGATAAATAATTTGTACTAATATTATAATATTGTTATTCTTTTTAAAAGGAGGAGATATAACCTAACGATACCAGAAACCATTTCCTATTAAACATTAATATACCCAAAAGTAAGACGAGTCTATCTTAAACTTAAAACAAAATTAGAAATTTAATCGTAAACATTTATTTTCTTATTCTCATATAAAAAATTATTTCTCATATACACAAATGTATATATAATAATAGTAATAATAAAAATTTGGATTGAACAAAATTTTACCATATATCTTATGACGAATGAAGGTATATGAACAAAATCAGATTCAATTCATAAGTCTTTTTGTTGGTATCCCCAAGTACATGCACCCATCTTATTTTCCTTCCTTTCATTTTATTTCTCTTACAAATTTGTTTAATGTGATAGCAACACTTTTATTAACTAGTCAAATTTGACCAATGCAAAAATACACTTTAACTTTTTTCATCATTTTCCTTATCAAACAAAAATGTATTTGTTTATGGTAGGTATCAAATGTCGTTTACTAAAATATGTTTGGATGAGTTGTTTGGGAGGGATTCATAACTTGAGCTGTTTTTTTACAGCAAAAAGTAAATTAAATAAAGATAAGACCAAAAAGACGTTAGTATGGGAATGACTCAACAACGATAACTTAAAAAGTCTTCGACATTACTTTACAGAAAAAAACACTTTAAATATCATTTGGAAGATTCCAATTCGATTGAGGAATATCTTTTTGCTTCCAAGAATAATTCTTATTTTGCAGTTGATATGAGTCAGTTGATTACAGATTTTATTTCTTCGTCAGTTACTTATGATGATGATAATAAACAACTTTCTGAAATGCCCTATTAGTGAGGAGAAGAAAAGTTTTATTTATTTATTTATTTATTTTTAAAATTTTTTTTATCTCAATGGTAATAATGTTCCGGCCTTATGGTTTTGGTAGGTGTTTCTACCATGCCTTTTGGGATATTGATTCCTAATGTTTGTGTAATGCGTCAAGCAGTTCTTTATACAAAATTGGATTCTATGTGAGATTCTAATGTTATTTATTTAAATCTTAAGATATCTGGAATGAAATCCATGAAAGGTTTTAGACGTATTGTTCTGACATCCTAATATCAATACATTTGAAATATTTCCTAATTCAGGGAATTTAGTTTGAAAATTATTATTTTTGAAATATTTGAATATATTTAGAAGTGCCAATTAATATGAATTCGTTTGAAATTTTCCTCCTTTAAACTACACATTTTAATTATACAAGGTGAAATTATACTTTTAGCAACATTAGATTCTATAAGTTCTTTCGAGAGAATTGCAATATATAATTAATCTAGGCCTAGACAATATATGTAATTCGTTCGGAGGTTAGGAATTAATGAAAGCAATACCTATATAAGTAAGAAGATTTATACAAAGAGTAATGTTACGTTGACACTCACACGTAACATACCTCCAGTTGACACTGCTGATGTGACAAAAAATAATATTTTTTAAGCCAGTGTGAAAAGTTTCAATTTCAGAATCCCAAAAGCCACTCCCACCTTCTCTACTCCCACTCTCCCAGTCTCTTCACTCTCTCACTCTTCACTCTCTTACTCTCGCTCTATGCACTCTCACTCTCTCGTTCAATGGAGGTATCTTTCGCTCTCTCTTCGTCCATTGTCTGACTCTCTCGATCTGTCTGTGCTCTCAAGGTCTCTGCGCTCTTCGTCTCAGCAAAAGGTTGGTTTTTTATTTCGTTTATGTTGAAAAAGTGTATAAAAGTTGTTCTTTTAAGTAATTTTTCATGCAAAAGGATTTTTTTTTTCTGTGGAATGATTTTCGTGTAAAGTTTGGATTTTCATGTGCTTTTTTAGGGAAAAGGAAGTCTTTTTGGTGGTTTAACCGTTCTGTTCTTGGTTGATGCTGGATTTGAAAAGGTTTTTGCATTTGTCGTTTGATTTCCCTTGATGGTTGAAGTAAAGTTTGTTTTTTTATGTCATTTACATGATCGTTCTTGGTTCTTGGTTGAAAAAAGAACGTTTTTTGTAAGTGTTTTAAGTGATTTTTCATGAAAAATGATGTTTTTGTTTGTTTGTTGTTTGATTTCCATGTAAATTTTGTGTTTTTATATGCTTTATGATAGAAAAGGAAGTCTTTTTGGTGTTCTGTTCTTCGTCGTTGCTGAAATATAAAAAGTTTTTGCGTTTAGGGTTTGATTTTCGTTGGTGGTTGAAGTAAAGTTTGGTCCTTTGTGTGATTTATAGTGTTCTTCTTGGTTGTTGATAGAAAAGGAATAATTTTTGTAAGGGTTTTAGGTTTGTAATGTTTGAATCTGTTAGTTTTGGCAAGTGATGAACACATGTGTGTTGAGTCGCCAAAACATGAACTAAGGTGTCCTCTTGTTAAAGAAGGGGTAACCACATGTGTTTTGTCAAACAATAAGTGGTTCCGAGCTTACAAAAAATTAGTGGTTACCCATGTTCTAACGAGGGAATAGCTCAGTACAAGCTTTGGCGACTGACGAACAAAACACAAGAATAACAGTATCCATAATGAACTACAAAATACAAACGGTTCGTGTTACATACAAATTTACACATTTGCATGAATCTGGTGTTGTATTTTGTGTTACATCCATCAAACGGTTAGTGATATATTTTGCTAACATGGTCTTTATAGGTGTATACTGTTCAATCTGGTAGATTTGTGTCACTCCTCACATCGCTAGGAAACACACAGGAGTCAGTATCTGCAACTGGTTACTCAAGCTTTGACGAGGGGACACCTCAGTAGATGTTTTGGCGACTAAAAACATTGCGACCATTTTGGCATTTTAAGTTCTTATGTCCTTCAGTTACAATCCTGTGAATTGCTTCCATGACCCTTTTATGTACCAAAATATGCTAAATTGATATACATGTGTACATAAATAACACCTGTCAACCTACAAAACATCAAAACATCAAGGGTTATCCATGTTTTAACGAGAGGACACCTCAGTTCACGTTTTGGCGACTAAATGCAGTAATGACAATTTGGCATTTTAAGTTCTTATGTTCTTCAGTTACAACTTGTGAATTGCTTGGATGACCCTTTTATATACTAAAATATGATAAATTGACACACATGTGTGCATAAATAACATTTGTCAACTTACAAAACATCATGGGTTACCTATGTTTTAACGAGGGGACACCCCAGTTAACGTTTTGGCGACTAAATGCAGTACGACCAATTTGACATTTTAAGTTCTTATGTCTTTCAGTTACAACTCTGTGAATTGCTTGGATGACCCTTTTATGTACTAAAATATGATAAATTGACACACATGTGTGGATAAATAACATCTGTCAACTTACAAAACATTATGGGTTACCCATGTTTTAATGTGGGGACACCTCAGTTAACGTTTTGGTGACTAAATGCATTACAATAATTGTGACATTTTAAGTTCTTATGTCCTTCAATTACAACCCTGTGAATTGCTTCCATAACCCTTTTATGTACCAAAATATGTTAAATTGACACACATGTGTGCATAAATAACATCTGTCAACTTACAAAACATCTTGGTTTACCCATGCTTTAACGAGGGGACACTTCAGTTCACGTTTTGGCGATTAAATAACAATTTAAAGCAATATGATGCAACATTTTCCCAAAGAAGTCATATGTTACAACATTGAACACATATGTAAATAATAATTTAATAACAAGATGATGCAATATCAATTTCAATTCTTCGATAAAAATTTGTTCAATTTACATTAACAACAATTAATTGTTGCGACTTTTTACATTCCTTAAACCACCCCTTACAGACCATTTTCTTTTCTTAGGGCATGTGGTAAAAGGAGGTCCTAATTTAGAGGATTTAAGAACATCTTTGTTGGAGTCTTTGTTCAACTTCTTTTAATGGTGGGTGTTTCAGCCTCTGTCTTCTGGCTTGTTGTTGTGGTTGGTGCTAGGGATGTTGGTGGGTTTCCTGCTAGGGTTGCTGGTGGGAGAGTGGCCACGTCATATAAGGACTCGAATGCACTCCTGACTTTAATCTTTTAAATGAAGGTCGTCCCTTTCTTGAAACTGGTACAGGGCTATGAATATCTATGTTGAGGCCGTCATTGATGGAACTAAATACATATTTTCCACCAAGAACTAACAACAAAACTGTAAAATGATCATTAAATATATCTTTTCCCTTTGTAGCCATCAATGTTCAAACACCGAATTAGCCTGTGTGCATTAGTAATGGTTTTAACGCTACATTAATCAGAGGTTGCACCTTCTTTAACGTGGGGACACCTTCCCTCAAGTTTTGGCGACCATACACATGAACACATCAACACATAAACAACACTAACGTGTGTCGCCAAAACTATAACTAAGGTGTCTCCTCATTAATGAAGGGGTAACCAGTGAGCTTTTGTAAAAGAATTGTCATTGTCATCAGTAGCCAAAGCTTGTACTGAGGTGTCCCCTCGTTAGGACATGGGTAACCACTGATTTTTTGTAAGCTCAGAACCACTTATTGTTTGACAAAACACGTGTGGTTACCTTTCTTTAACGAGAGGACACCTTTCTTTACTTCAACCACCAACAAAAAACCAAATGAAGTTATTCCCTTTTCCCTCAAACCCCCATAAAAAAGCAACCTTTACTCCACAAACCCTAAACCCATACGAAAATCATACAAGACACATTTAAACGATGCAAAATAGTTCCTTTTACATGAAAACCTCATAAAAGACTCACCTTTAGCAACTTTTGATGGAAAATGGAAGAAAATATACCACGGAGAAGGAGAGCAGAGACAAAGCCAAGTGGAAGACTTGAGCAGGGAGACAAAGTCAGTGCAAAGAGAATGAGAGCAGAGCCGAGTGCGCAGAGAGAGTGATAGAGGTCGCGAGATCGAGAGAAAGTGAGCGACTGAGAGGGTGAGAGACAGAGTGAGAGTGAAAGAGTGAGAGGGTGGGATTTTGAAAATAAAAATTAGGGCTTCAGATTTCAACCATTGCTCCTTCAAAATTTGTCTCTGCCAAGTAGGATACTTTGACACAATTACCCAGGTGTCAAGTGGGGGTAATAAACCAACGGTGTCAACATATCATTATTCTTGTACAAAACGATTGGGATAAAATATATGCTATAAATTTGAGTTACCATAATGATTTAAGTTTATTATTTTTATTTAATAGACTACTTTAATCATGGTAGAGTATTGTTTACTAAAAAAAAATGACAAGTAGAATATATTGTTTACTTGGCATAATTTTTGAATTTATTATATATCCATCCAATTTTATAGTTTTTTAATTGTCAAAAATCAATTAAATTAGAGTAAATGAAATATTTCAATCATTCTACATAACTAATGTATAAAATTCATTTCCACCCTACATCATATATACTAATTATAACTTCCTTTAAAAGTTTACTATAGAAGTAAAATAATCTTTCTATACTTACACATACCAAAATGAGAGACAGTTTCACATACACAATTTCTCAGATTTCATACTCAAATCTTCACTGATCCAAGATATACACAATTTCTCATATTTCATACTCAAATCTTCACTGATCCAAGATATTAACTTTGTAGTTTTGTTCCACCACTGTTTCTCTAGGTTAACTTGTAAATGTAACATAAAAATATATTTTTTCATTAAGAACATAAAGGATACAAATTTACTTTAAATTCATTATTTAACATATAAAAATAATGATTATTTAAATTTATTTAATTAGAAATATTAAATAATTAATTAAAAAAGAACATATTTATATAATTAAACATATTTTTATATCTATTAAATAAAAATTATAAAATTATAAAAAAGATTTAGTGAACTAGCTCGGATTCAACTTCAAGTTTAACAAAATAAAAAAAACTATTAATCTATTTAACTATAACCGTCAACTCAACTCATTTGAAAAAAAAAAAAAAAACTATCTTGCTGGCTAATGAATAAGTGACATATTTATCGCTTTTTGTCCTCACATATTTGAAAATTATGGTACAAGTAGTTTGGAGTTAAAAAGATGTTAGGTATGACAAGAGAAATGTAATTCAACCTACTCCATCTCCCCCGAAAGGAAAGAGGATGACAAGGTTAGAAGAGACAACTTTAAAATTTCAAATTCATATTTTTTTCATCCATCATATTATTATGTTGGGATAGATTGGAGGGATAACCCACACCATTGTTTCTAATACTGGTTACTATGCATTTTAAATGATTTATTTATGAAGTTATTAATTATATTTTAATTGAAAAAAACTTAAAAAAGTTAAGAGTTTTATTGTACTTTTGTTTACTTTATAGTTCTAAATTTGTTATTTAATTAAAATGATTTAACTAATAAAATAGTTTGTCTATACTTTTAGACCCTATTTAATTAGTTTAAAATAAATATCTGTAGTAATTCTTTTTAATAATAGTTATGATTGGGATAAAAGGTTTGTTCTATAGATTTATCCAAAAATTAAAACAAAGAAGTCAAATCTCATGTACAAATTAACAGGAAATTGAAACCGTTGTAGATTTCAAAATGTGAACATGAGGAAATAGACTTTGATGTGATGTTACGAATGTAATGAACCACGAATTTTGTCCAGATCTATACAGTCTTTTGTTTTAGGCCATAAATTGAGTGAAGCCAAATTTTTGGTTGTTGGAACAGATTCTTCCAATATAGGGTTAGATGTGGATCTAGTGTGGTTTATATTTGAAACAATTTCTTCCAAATTCTTGTTATTAGTTTATAATGTTTCTGGACAACATTGTATCTTACAGTTCAATGATTTTAGGTGTTAGAGTTTTTATAACTTTAAGTTTACTTTATATTTATGATTTCTTTTTTACTTAAATATTAGTATTTTATTAAGAGGTGAAAGTAAATAGTATAATAATTAAAGGAAAAGCTGTGATGTTAAAAATTATATAATACAAAATAAAAGTAATAAAATAAAACAGTAATAAAAATAAAACATTTCATATCGTCGTAATCATATTTTATTATGTTAAGAGGGGGTAAGTGTGACCATTTTTTAATGGGGACGATAAATGAACGTGTTTTATAAAAATAGTAATAATTAAGTATGAATCATAAGTGTAGAATCTTAAGACACAATTAACTACCATTATAATATATAGCAGTGAATATTTAGAATTAAAGGCTCACTTTAATAGTAAATTGAACTACGACGTATTTTTTAAATAGGTTAAAATTTCTTTGAATCAGATTTTACTTTAAGAAAAGTCTAGTTTCTTGAAAATTAGATATGATAATTTTAATATTTTTTTTAATTCTGAAAGATATTAAGGATAGAATGATAATAATATTATAAGTAAAAGACAATAAAGATGAGAAAAATATTAAGATTTACAGTAATTGACTCTTTTGCTTTTAGTTGCCGAGTTATATTGACTGAATTAATATTTTATATTATACTTTCAAAATTTTACAACATATATTATAATAACAAGAAAAATATATCCAATGGTTTAAAAAAAAAATGACTTCAATAAATCTAAGATATAGAAATCACTTATATGATTATTTGCAAATCAAATTCCACTCAAATTATTTTAAAAATGATCATTTTCTCTTAAAAAAAGTTTTAGGTCACTCCTTAGATCTTCGAGAAATGTATATTGTTTTGAGTTATCTTAATTAATATCATATACTTTGTTTTACTTCGATGGTCAATAAAAATCCTCGAATAATGTATATTGTTTTTAGTTAACTTAACTAATATCATATACTTTGTTTTCTTCAATGGTCAATAAAAATATTGATAATTAGAGAGTAATTTTCTAAGTAACTAATGACCATCAATTTTAAACATGTAGTTTATTTTGAATCTTTTAACATTCATGACAACAAAGTTGGAGTCTAAAGACTATACTAGAGTACATTACGAATCATTCCTGAAAAATAATTTCAGTGTCTTCTTCAGTTATGTTTAACAAACAACGTTAGAAATTCATATTTTATTTATTCAGAAAATCTTACTTATAAGATAAATATTCACATTTACATATATATTTCATAATATATATATATATATATATGTGTGTGTGTAAAATTAGTTACATTTAAAAAAGTTGATTTGTTGATTTATCATAAAATGACATAACAAGTGTTTTGGTTGCTAGAATTGTGAAAGCAATAGTAATTGGCTCTTTAATAAAGATGTTGGTGGTTTCATCTGGTAGTGTCAATAAAGATGATTCATGTCCTCTAAGTATAATTATATTATTTTGTGCATATGATCCATTGCACTTTGGAAAACGTAGCAATTATCACTACTGAGAATTTTTCAACAAATGGGAATGCCATATATTTGTATTCAAATTATCTCTATTATTTTCATTAAAAGAAGAAAGAAATGCACATGAAAAGGAAAGAGGAAAGTAATTGAGAAAACATATTATATAATAATTTTGTATGATACAGATGGTATAACTATATAAATATGTACATTCTAACTAATTATCTGATTCACGTGCATAAATTTAGATTCTTTTTATAGTGATTAATCAAGATAAATGAGTTTAAATATAAGTGACTATTCAATGTGATTCAAATACCACTTGTTTAAATCACAAAGTAAAACTTCCAGCTACATATAATATAAATTTCTACTTTCTCAAATTAGTGCTAGATATGATGTATTTGTTTGAAGTTGGAGTGTTTGAAACACTAGGGTGTCCAATAATTTGAGGTTGTAGAGTTGGTTTCAATTAAGCATTAGTACTTGTGCAATATTCAATTAAGCATTAGTAATTGTGTCTTATCTATAAATGCCTCAAATCTATAAGACGACTCCTTCAAAGAGAACTCCACTTGTTATTGGACGCTCTCCAACTTTCACAATGTCTCTACAAACTATCACTCACCCCTTAGATGATAACCATACTTGAAAACATGTTGCCATACTCTTATAGCCAACAAATACTCCCTTCCTATATTTGGGTTCAAATTTACCATAATGTACATCATAATAAGCTTGACACCTAGACACATTCAACATTATATAATCAGTTTACTTGCCCTACCAAATTTCAATCGGAGTCTGAAGAAAATTGTTGAGAATGAAAAACGATTAACTAGAAACCACAATGCAGTTACTACTTCACCACAATATCATTTATCCAAACCAAAATGTGACATTATGCCCTTATCCTCTCTGGCAAGGTCCTATTGATTTTTCTATGACTCCATTTTATTGTGGAGTATAACAAACAATCAAGTGTCTTTCCTTCTTCTTGGTTTGGTTAAGTGTCCAATGCTTAAAGTTCTTAAAGGCTTCTAACTTTTGTTTCTTCATGACCACCTAAGTAAACCATTAGTAATCATCAATGATAGAGAAAAAAAAAAAAACCTCAACACCTTCCAAAGATGAAACTTTCGAAAACCCCCAACAATATGAATAGACAAAGTTAAACGTGTCCTTTACCTTGCAAAACCCCATCAGAAAGCTCTACCTATCCATCTTCCCAAACTCACAATGTTCACAAAACAAAAAAGCTATCACCTTTTAATAACATTTTCTCAGACAAAACATCTAAATTACAACTACTCATTGCCCTTATCTGCAAATAATTATCAAGTCTTATACAAAATGAGTTTGAGATGAGTATGATGAGAGAACTAAGATTCTTCATGAGACTTCAAAATTAGTATTACTTATGAAATTAGTTAACATGTGTATAAATAGTATATGAGATTTTGATGATGATAAGATGTGAAGTGCTTATTAACAAAGTGTTTTTAGTGCAAAATTAAGTAATAAATGTTCAAATGCATTAGACAGTTACCATCCTCAAAGTATTAAACAGTCTTATTATCTTCAACGCGTTACATGGTCTATCCAGTAATACATATTAGATACCGAACAATTATACTTACAGTGATATTTATGACTTTGTTTTTATAAACGAATACAAACTAATCTTGATTTCGATTAACTAACTTTAACAGACAAAGAGACACACAGACAAAAGTAATGCACAACAATTAAATTCAGGACATGTAATATTATAACCAACTCTACATGTGGTAACAAATATAAAAAACTTATTTATTATCAAAATTGTTAATTAATTACTTATGAAATATAAAATATTCTAGCAAATTTTCATTTTAATAATTATTTCTAGGAAGTGTATAATAATTTTTAATTATTTTAATTTAAATATTATTTTGAAAAGTTATCAAATTTAAATTCAATTTCAAATTAGTTTATAGACATTTAATTTACTTTTTCTAAAATACAATTCTGTTGAATCCCGTCGCATTCGAGTAGTCATTGTAATATAGTAGAATATGGCATTTGGTGTTACCAAGTATTTGGAACCTGGCTGAAATTATAAACAATAACTGCATTGTGGCATTCGGCCTAAATAATTAATTGTGATCGAATTGTGTCATTCAACTGATATAGTTAATTTATGCAAGGAAGACTTCAAAATCCAAATTAGGAACCCATGAAAATGAGAACTATTCATATGATTTGATATTTCATGTCTTCAAATTCATATGGTAAAATGATTTTGGAATAGTCTGTGATTCTTCAATTCAATAGGGTAGAATTTGATTGCAATTCCTTTGATTTTTGATATATTTAATTACATAAGTAGGACCCACATTTGCTATCCTTTTGACTTTGATATATAAAATTTTTCTAATTGGTATGTATTCAAGTTACACCAGATGCGAAGGTGATGTCTGGATGATCATAATACCTAGAAAAACACTCATGCAACTATCATCGGGCAAGCAATATCATCCTATTAGGTTATTCTGATCTTTCACATCATAGAGGAATTATTATTGTTACTAGATACAAAATGTGGTAGTGTAAAAGTGTATGTCTAGGAAAGTTCTGGCAAGGAAAAACTTTATATTTAAATGTGTCCATTGGTGACCCACCTCTCTTTCCTGAGAACTTACTTGGTGTACTAGTTCACAATCTACCGTCATTGTTATAGTAAACAATATTGGTTGTGAAGAGAAATACGTGAGTTAACAACAAAATGTATCAACCAGGTCATACTCAGTTCCTTTATCAGGGTTCACGGGTGAATGAGTATGCACAAGAGGTTACGTAGATTTGTTGAAACCTTTGGGACTAGCACAAAACACCAAGCATTGAGAGTTAGGTACATCCTAGTTGAGGCAGACACATCTTGTAATGTATTAATTGATAGTTGAATACTTAATAAGCTCGGTGTCGTTGTTTCCATGTTGCAAATGCCTCAAATGTCATTGTTCATGATAATCCAATTGATGATTAAATATGTACCTATTCAACACAACACTTATATGTGTATATATATAT
>Ga0209489_100698_pt1 | contig 65569 bp, 22 predicted proteins | sample SiratrowhiteBW_FD_187527 | JGI IMG/M metagenome (GOLD analysis project Ga0209489, IMG submission 187527) | Root nodule microbial communities of legume samples collected from California, USA - Siratro white BW (SPAdes) (version 2) | ecosystem: Host-associated > Plants > Roots > Nodule | place... | reverse complement strand
AGAGGAAAAGAGGTTAGGGGTTTTAGAGAGATGATGACTTGAGTTGAAATGAGACTTGACTACTTACTTTTTCTATAAATACGCGTTTTTAGTTTAATAATATAATAATCAAGTGCTCATTCCACTTTTACCATTTCACTCAAATGACAGATTTTCTAGGTTGTTACAATGATTGAAAGATTTATTTATCTAATTATTAAAAAGTTAAATACGTAAACGATTGAATGACTTGATGATAAAATTGAGATTTATCACGATAAACATACTGTGAATGATTGAATTCTTTTGATAATAAGATTGAGATTTATCATGATAAACATATATAAATAATTGAATTCTTTAAATTGATATATTAAAGAAAATGTGTAACTTATTTGAGATATTTGAATTTAAGAAATCTCAAACTATACTTAACGTATGCATAAGAAATTTAACACTTCATCTAATAAAAACTTAAAAAAGATGGATGTGTAAGTTTTTATCCATATATACAACTCATATTTACTTAATGTGAGTATCATGACTTCACATATGAATTCATTACATAAATAGTTTATTTAAAGATGAATTTTGTAAAATTATTCTCTAACGTCTTCTGATATTAGTTTATGACATCTTTATCTTTTTAATATATTTGTGAATTGTTTACGTAATTTTAAGTTAAAGTTTGATTTCTTTAACATTAATTTTTATATTAATTTAATATTTTATCTCTTACTCAAAAAAAACATAGAAACAAACATTTCATATTTTGAATATTATAATAATCTCTTGATATCAATACTTAAATTTAAAAATTCATTTAATTATTTATAGACTTTATACACTTGTCAAAAATTCTAAAAATATTTTTCAGATACATTAACAAAGAACAATATTTTTAATACACCGTCTAGTCCAACAAAAGGTGAAACCTATAAACTTTTATGTTTTTAATAAATTTCAGCTAACAACAAATAACATATCATAAAAAGTTCGTGTGAGAGTATATTATTAATATTTTTCTTATTCACATCAACGTTTGATAGACACTTCCAATTTTATTCTTACAAGAAATGTTAGGAACTTAAGAAAAATCAGTGTTTATATATTATTATTCGTTTCTGTCCCTAAATAATATTAAACTGTTTCACATATAAAAAAAATTTAACTAAATAATATTAAACTGTTTCACATATAAAAAATTTTAATGTCAAATTAATAGGAATTTGAAATAATATTAAACTGTTTCACATACAAAAAAATTTAATGTCAAACTAATAGGAATTTGAGATAAGTTAAATTGTTTGACATGTGGTTATATGTTTCTTAGTGTTTTATTGTCAATGCGTATTAACATAACGACTTCACTGCAATTTTGAAGAGTGATTCCTTGTTTGTGATTTTGCTTTACATGGGTGAAGAGGGTTTATTACATGAATTGCACCTTCAGTCTTATATTGAATTATTTATGGAGTTTAGTTTTTATACATTACCAGTGCAGATGTTTTTAATTATTATAAATATAAAAATTCATTATGCATCTTGGATTCACCAAGTATTGGCTAAGGTCAACACTTCCATCTATGATCCATACACTGCACACGTACGAACAGTCAAGTATACTTCCATAAAAAATATCATGAAACTAATATTTCACACCAACATAGTATTAAGATAATAGATATATGAGTTTCTTTCTTTATGTACTACTTTTCGGATTCATTCATATTAAATAAACAAAACTTAGACTTGAAATCTAAGAGTTGATCTACATATGCTACCTTATTCACATAATCAAAATCCTACTCTTAATTTTTTTTTTTTACTTTATTATAGTTCAAATTTATTAAGTAATACACTTCAACAACACTATTAATTAAACGAACTACTGATACAAATTAAATAAATAGTATCTTTTTTTTCTGGAGGCCTAAAACAAAAGCTCGTTGTCCTAGACTGACCCTGCCTCCTTGCATTTACAGAACTTTATCAAAGTAAATAATGCTGCCACGGATACACAGTTATTGTATTCTTTTGCTGGAAACAACATGCACAGTTATCATATAAGTATCAGTCAGGGATAAAAAATCAAATCTTTTAAACCTTTTTCTTTTGGAAAAAGAGGGTTTTTACGTTCTAATCAAACATGATAGGTTAGTTGAATTTTTAATAAAGGTTAGTATGATTTCGACTTTATTGGGTTGAAAGTGAAATCCAATTATGAATTTAATCAAAGGTTTGATATGATTTCGAATTTTGACTTGCAAATGAAATCCCATGCCGAATTTAGCAATGATTTAATATGATTTCGACTCTGTTTTATACTAATGTCATGATTCTCTTTAGGTGAAGCTAGGCTAGGATCAAATACTCTTTACAAATAGAATTGGAATTAGACTATAGATTTTCATATTGTATTTATAACATTTTCTATACTAAAAAAAAAATCAAATACGTTTTATTTTATTTTATTTTATTTTCCAATATCACCAACATTTATTTAAAAAAAAAATCATATGTTAACATTTATATTCCAATACCTACCTCTAGTTTTATAGGGTTGATTGAGTGAAGCAAGACACATTCTTGCATATGACACATTGCAAATTTGACCCAGCATTCTATGAACCAAAAGACCTTTTTATGTTTAAAATATCATTGAATAATGTTAAACAATATTAGGAGATAGAAAGAGATTAAATTGACTTGTCTGCATGCTCACAATGTTCCATGAGACATTTAATGCAGTAAATGATTCAAGAGAGAGAGACTGGGGTCATTGAGAATTGTTTTTCTTGGGAGACATGGGATGGGCGTGTTTTGTTCGGACACGTAGACACACACATGGTATTTTTGATGGCGCAAAAGTTGTTGTAGTGGATTAAGAAGGACAAAGATGAGGATGATGGGCAAGGTAGTGGTTCTTTTTTGGGCTTTGGGATTTGTTTTTGTCACAATGGACTAAAATAATGTAAGTGTCTTTCATTTGTGCTCCTGCTTCTGGACAAGGAAGGGGCATGTTTGAGATTGATGATGCTTCCTAGTGGTGGAGATGTGAGTTCCCAAGCAAACAAAACAAGGCCAAGTAGAGTGCGTGTGGTGGACCCATTCATTATTTTCACACACAACACATCCCAAGATTGCACATTTTGCACTGTTGCATTGCACTCTATCATCCTTCTCCACCCATTTCTCAATCAAAGGATGTAGTTAGTGAGTGAGTAGTGCCCATTGTGTTGTGTTTACATGATTCGTAGATGACCCACCAAGACCATGGCCTTCAACTTTCACATAAACAATGGACCTAGTTAACCTATACATCAACTTTCAATTTTCAACATTTTCCCCCATCACATGAAAGCCATACCAAGACAAACACCCTTCCCGGCAAAGCACTACTCATTTACCCCTCATAGAGTGACAACTGATGGCTAAACGTTTGGTATGCTAAAAGGTGGCTGCCAAGTTAAAGAAAAATGTCATGGTACAAAACTTTATTCAATTATGCCACTTTTATATAATATCAGTAACCAGTTACAATACAATTTCAATGCATGTGTTGTTGTCTTCCCATCAATATAAGCTTTAATGCAAATGCTTCCTCTCTTTTTTCAAATTAAGAGTGCTCTTAAGATGTGTTTTCCAAGGTTATAATTTCTGTTTTATCTTTAAACATATCTCAATAAATAAAAATTATTTATAAAATATTTTTTAAAGTGTTATGAGTCACATTGAAACAGAAAAATATGAGATATCAAAAATATAAGTGTAGCCTATCTTTCCTTACAAATATATGTAAAATGAATTGAGGCAGTGTCACTAACCAAGAATGTTTAAAGTATGAAAGTGGACATGTGAGGGAAGGATTATGGCAAAAGGAATATAAAAGACTATAGTAATAGAATGTCAATGAAATCCTGCAATATGATGAAGCAAGATTGCCATAAATATTCTACCCATTAACACCACCACATTAATTAATTAATTAATTAATCACCATTAAATTATTAATGTGGAATGTACTATGAAAAGCATCAGTATTTTAATGTGAATTTGAATAGAGGTGTGTTTACAAATGCACACCTGCAATTCCATTCATGATGGGTGTGGATAATTGTTTCTGCTTCTAACCTTTCTGCCTGCACTTTGTAGTTGGGATAATAATTGCAGTTACAGTTTGTGGCCTTTTGTCATTAAAATATGCAAAAACTTGTAGCATTTCCAATGTATGTTCATCAAGGCATGCAATGGAAACTGGGCACTCCATCTCATGCCAATTTTGCTAATTAACAAGGTAACAAAGGGGGTGGAATTAATTAGATAAGGGACATAGAGAACTTAAGCATGCTCTCACTGCCTAGGGATGTAGGAAGGAATACCATGATCTTTTTCTAATCATCAACATTTTTAATATGGACAGTGTCATGCTAAATTTTAACATCACGTGATCATATTTTTAAACATTACTCTTTTGATAAAAAGTAAACAAATAGGTGGAACATATTTAATATTTAATAGGAGAAGATCAACATAATACTTCATTAAATACATATTTTATTAAAAATATAATGAAAATATAAAAACCTGTAATATGACCACCCAAGCCAATACATAATTGCACTACTTTTGAGTTGAGGTCAACCAAATATGTATCAGTGACATATAAACCTACCTCCTACCGGCAGGTAGTTACTGATGAAGTATCTTATTTCTCGACTCCAATATGGTCATCATTGAAATGGAAATGAGCCTCCAGTCCATTAACTCAAAAGTTCATTTAAATAGGAAAAATAATTTTAAGAAATAAGGTAGTATTATTTTACTACATTTTATGTTGAATTATTCAGACTCTTCTGACTTTAGCCTCAGAATCCAAGACTCCTTTCCAGAATTGTAAACATTTAGAGTAATCCAAACCAACCAAGACTATAACATAGGAGGAAATCAATAGTCTACCGAAGCCCACCCAAGACATTATTATTTGTTGAAGCTAACATGTCTCTTAGGAGAAACTTATTTAAAAATTTAATAGAATCATAATCACCTAAATATTAATCTAACCTACTGTTTATAAAAATAAAAAATAAAAAAACTTCTGGCATTGCATGCAAAAACAATGAATTAATTGGGCTTATATAGCCCATAATTAAACTCGATTTGGTGGAAATTAAGCAAAATGGAAGAGAGATGGACCTCAATAAATTACATGTTTAGTTTAGGAAAAAAATTACAGTAATTTTCTAAGGTTAAGATTTATTAGGCCAACCTTTTTATAACCCATTTTTCTCATATATAGTTAACATGTAAACTGTAATTTACTTCATTTAAATACGAAAATGTTTTAAAGGAATAAAAGGAATCAAATTATATCTTCCTCTACTCAACTTGTCAATTTCAGTGTCATGTATGAAGCAAACACAAAAGCAAAGACTGTTGCGAAAGACTTTTACAGAGTTGGTCATATAAGGTATCAAATAGCTTTTTTTGACTTTAACTTTATACATAGCTTTGTCACTAGAGAAGTGGATAGACAAAAACGGCAACAAAACAGTTTTTTCTCCTTAAATAATGGATAGAACTGCAGCCTTGTAAAGAACCTTGTTTCTCCTGGTAACAAAGTCTAATGTGACAACGTTAGAATGCCTTTACCCACATCTCAATTTTTTTCATTTGCTCGATTTTCATTCAGTACACTAATAAATTCCTAAAATTGTTACTTGTTGCAGAAAAAAGATTCGTGCTTTTTAAGGAGACTCTGGCTTTGAATGTTTTCCTCAATCAAAATGGACCAAATTTTTTGTGTGTGTGATACCCCGCAAATTGTTTGTATCATGGTGTTTTGAGATTGTGAGTTTTAAGTTGAAAAGTAATATGAACTTAGTATTATATCTATTTTTATTTAGAGCATGTGTTGGTCCAGAATACTGAGAATAGTTACACTGATGCCAAGAATATGTGTCTTTTTTCTGTTTTGGCAGCAGAAGCAGATGCCATTCCTGCATCTGCATGCCTTCTATCTTTGAACCAAATACAGCTTATGTCGGTATCAGAAGGCACCAAAAACTTTCATCATTCATTCAAAAGCAAAATGGTCAGAAGCCCCAAAACAAGGCCAAGTACTACTTTCACTTTAGCCTCCTTTTCATCCTGTTTGTTTAATAATGTTTATTGTTCATTTCATTATTATCCGCAACACAATCCACAGTTCACTCACTTTTTTCTTTCTGTGAAACAAAAGAGCCAAGGACAATTTTGTCCACAATCAGACACAGATTTGTTTGTTGGGTGTCTCATTTGGGCCCCACAGCAGCCCAAAAGTCCATGGGCTCATGAATTTTTTCTGTGGGGGCCATGGGTTCCGTACACTTGCAATATGGGCTATTCGTCTTAGTATGTTTGTGGCTCCTTTTGACGAGTAATGTACTACTCCAGTACAATCATACAACACCTTTTTTTTTTTTTTATTTTGTGTTCCATTTTGTTTTGGTTAATACCAAGTACAAATGTAAAAATATAAAATTTATCACTATATCATTAATTATCACACAATATTTTTGTATTGTGGAGTCCACTGAAACTTTAGTCGATAAAACGGAGACTATATGGTTGGTTGCTGCTTTTGTTGCAAATTATGTACTTTGAATTTGACAAGACATTTGAGTACTAAAATTTGAATGAAAATAGACAGAGTTAGATAGAAAAAGAAATAAATGAGGGTGGTGCAGTGTTAAACATTAAAATATTGCAGAGTCCCTGTGTTCTGTGAAAAGTTTTTGCTTTGAATTTGGCAGATTGGTTTGAAATAATGGAGATGGTGTTCATCAAAAGAAAAGGAAAAGGAGGAAGAGACCCCGCCACTACATTAGTATGTAACTTTATTTGCATTAAAAGTGTGCAAAACTTTTGTAAGTGTTTTAGTTTCCACTTTATACTTTTATTGGAGATGACAAAAGGTTGTAGATGGTGATGGGACCAATGAGCTGCATAGTTAAAGGTGTATAGAGAGAGAGAGTAACATTTAAAACACAAGATGATTCTCTAATCTTTTGAAAAAAAAAAAGATGATTCTTTAAGCTTTACTTTGACTGCAACTGTGCATAACATGTTCAAGACATGGTAGACAGTTTTGTGGCCTATATCTGAGTTTGGCCAATATTATTAGACAGTGTTCTTCTCTCTAGTACTGTTCATTTGGTGGCAGATGAGTTAAGACCATTTAATACATAATGTTTTGAAAAGCATGCTATTATATTTTTAATTTTGCTATTTGTTGAAAAATGTATTTTAATATAAGTTTACACATTTTTTATTTCTCCTTTTAACTATAAATAATTTAAGATGGGTGTAAGAGTTTGAAGAAATCATTGCTATTTGACTCTTTGAAAAATCCGTCAATATTGTTTATGACCCAATACGTTAATATAAATACAGTTAAATTTGAATTAAATACTTCACCAACTATGCCAATTGATTTGAGTTATATTATATGTTTTAGATTTGAGAAGTTAGCCATTCATTTTACATAGAGTAATGCTAAAAATATAACTTTGACAAAAATGTCAATAGAAACTTATAGTTATAAATTAAAATAGCCACTCTTTAATTATTTAAACACGAGTTATTAAACAAAATTAAATAAATAAATTTAAAGCTGATCATTAAATCAAGGAATATTTAATTTTATAACATTGACATTAATAAAGTAAATAATTTATGCATATATTATTCAGATAATTATTCCCTCTGTTTTAACACAGTACAAAGTCATATTAAGTGACTTTTTTTTACGCAAACATGAGAAACAGGATAAACGATAAAAGTAATTTATTTATTATGTGACGTCATTTTTTATTTCGTGAAAAAAAAACCTTTAACATCACTTGTTTCAAAATGGAGAGAATATATTTACTTGCAGTGTTATCTTAATTTGGCATGAACTTATTATACATAACAATTACTTAATTTTCATTTTTTAAAGGCGTATATTTTAATGCTGTAAAAAAGTTCATAAATTTTAAATCGGTGAGTATGATTTTAATCAAAACGTTTACCATTTTCCTCATAAATTATACCTTATTATTAATTTACATTACTTTCTAATATCAAGGTTTTTGTGAAACATTAAACTAGTGCACAAAAAAGTCTCCAAAGACAAATTCATAAAGAAAAAAGGGATAACATACCCGCTTATAATGTTAATATAACAAAATACCTAGTTTTTTAATGAGTTTTTATTTATTTTGAAGTTATCATATATTTATAAATACATAATAATAAGAAATGGCTTAGAATAATCTGATAGTGGACCGTACAGGGGTAATTATTGGATGGACTCCAATCGTACGGTGGGATTCGAATATAACCATGGCCCAAATCCAGCACCATTGGGCATCTCAACTTAAAGTCGCCAAGTTAATTAAGACCTACATTTAATTATTAAAAAGTCACAAAATTAAAAAGGCTAGGGTATTATGCATCCCTTTTTTCTCTTTTTTCTTTAAGCAATGCAACTTTTATTTCCTCTAAAAAGCTACCTTTAGCCCCTTTTCTTTTATGAAAATTAAGTTTGTCAAAATTTTAAGAACTTTTTTCTAGATGTACCTAGTTCTTTTACTTAGATAAACTTATTTATAAAAAATATAAAAAATAGGAAAAAAATGAAACAAAATTCTCCATGAGTTAAAAGTATACATAAATTCAAAATATTTTTTAAAGAAGGTATCATGAACGTTTTTTACACAGATCATACTTATACATAAAATTAAATTTAGCTTGTAAAAAACTTTCTTACATTTTTAATTTTTATTTTGTTCTTATTCAACTTTCCACAATATTTTTTAGGTAGTTGCTTCGATACTAAACAAAATGGTTCTTGCACTTAAAAAATTTTCAAAATATCAATAATGTCTTTTTTATTTTATATATTAAATAATTTTTCTTTTTCTCATATTTAAAAAAACATTTCTCTTATATTTTTTTTAACAATAATAAAAATAATGTTGGATGTAGTTAAGATATTTATAGTTTAAAAAATTAAGTTTAATACATTATTTTCAAATATTTAATTTTATAATAACTAATTCAATGTTGAATAAAATAATATAAATATTTCTTACTATTTATTAGATTTTTTTATTATTTATCAAGAAAGTTTGTTAGTATTTATGAGATAAGTTAACAGTTTTTTACTTGATTGCACTTATATGTGAACATAGTAAAAAGAGAAAAAAATTATTTAATAAATAAATTCTAAAATAAAAATAATTAGGAGATTGTTAGTAAATTAAGAATTTATTAAGTACACAGTAAACAATATATATTTTCCAAACTTTATTTTACGGGTCTCATTTCGCGAATTTTCACTCATCAACACCTTTTACCTTTGGGCCCTTAGACTATTAGTAATCGCAGTTGCTATTTCTACCTCACTTTTTAACTGTACCCCTACATTTTTCTTACTTTAAAAAAAAAATCCAACGCTACGCGTTTTATCATCACTTACACTATTCACAACATAACCCGATCCTAGTAGTATCATAACTAAATACTGTTATTCATTTGCTCCCATCACCAAACATAGTACCTTTCCATGACTTTTAGTGCAACCTTCTAATACTTTGCTAGCCATGCATCATAGGAACAAATTTGCATTCGATTTCCATCGTGTACAAAATCTTATCGAGTAATATATCAAGCCTGTGAACGAGAACAAACTCATAAATATAAGTGAAAGGAGTCAGTGAATGGGTAGATAAGATACAGTTATTAGGAGAAAAAAGGAAAGGGAGGTACAAAGGTAAAATAAAGAGGTAAAAACAGCAAGTGCCTTTTAAGTTAGGGAATTGAGAAAGCCCAACTCAGTGACGTCCAATTTGGGTTGTTTCTTCCTACACCTCCATATTTTCTTCCTCCACCCCCATTAATATACAAATTTCCATTTTGTTGTAATTTTGAAATCGAAAGTGTTTACCAAATTGTTCAATCTATAAGAGCTTCGGAATTGTACAACTTAAAAGTATTTTTTAGCTTTTGGTTACACAATCTGAAAATTATTATTTTTTCTTAAAGAGAGACTTTCAAATTGCATAATATGAAATTTTTTATGTTTTCTTAAAAAAGTACTTTTGTATTATATAATCTATAAGTTACTTCAGCTTTCAAATTACAGAGAGTAAATAATGACTTCTAAATTATGTAATCTAGAAAAAAAATACTCTCAGATTATATAATCTGAAAACCAAAACTAACTTTGAGATTCCAGAAAATATTTATGGGGTGCAAGATAAAATATATGGAGGTGGAGAAGTAATGCCACCAATTCAGGCATGTAGGTGAGGCCGGATTTGGAAAAAGTGGCTGGCTGGTACCAAGAAAAGAATCTAATTTTGAACAAAAACACCTAATGAATCAAATTGTTGGCGCACCAATCTCAGGTCCAAAATGTGATGAGAAAAAGAATAAATTTTATATTATTTAAAATGAGAGAAACGAAAGAAGATGAAAAGAAAAAGGAAATTCAATGTCCTTTTCAATTTAATAAAATATAAAAGATTTTATATAGTTTTTGTCTTTTTCATTGTTTTTGCGTTCTCTTTTCTTTTTTTTTTTTTACTTGAGTGCAAATAGTAAAATATGTGAGGCCCTTTTTATTTTTTTTTGGCTCTCCTGTTTGTTTTTCTATCACTCGTTTTTCTTAGATGCCAAACTCTTACAAATTACACAGAATGTAATCCTTTATGTCTCTCAACAAAGCTTTCTCGTGAGCACAATCAATAATTGAATCCTCAAATCAACTCAATTATTGTTAATTGGAACAATCCTTTTTGACTGAATTGACATATGCTATGTATGGACAAAAATAAAGAATAAAAGAAAAGAGGAATTAGCTCATGCTATTTTATTTGAACTTTTCTACCTCTGTGAATTAGATTAAAATGCAAAAGCTTCCCAAATATTTATAAACTTCAAATATCTTCTAAAGAGAAAATCTTTAATATAATAGTTTAAATTTGATTCCTTGGTAACGTAAAAAATGCCGAATTGTAACTTCAAGAAGTACACTTGTGGAAACCAATTAATTAAAATTATAAATTTTGTACGCATATAATTTCGTTTTTGGTTATTAAATGTGAACCCTTAAATATTTTTCTTCTCAGTCAGTATGGATCTTATTCTATGCTATCATGTGGGCATATTTTTTAGATTAGTTTTGAGAGTGTTTGGAAAATAAAACTAGTTTGTGTAGTAAGTTGTAGCAACAATAGATTCCCCACTCCACTATCTTTTCTTTTACTGATGGACATTGCTTTTACGTTAAATATAGCAGAAGTGTGATTTGATTAATTTTTTTTTTGGTGGTGATTAGTATCAAATTGTCACTTCCTGATAGGATATATATGCTATGCTTGCCCCATATGTGTGTCAGATAAGCATTATTAAGATACCTATTAGATATTGAATCACCAATATTATTTACTTTCTTCTTCATTGCCCCTTGTATATGTTTGTCCACTAACCAACCACATCCAAAACAAGATCTAAGCAAACACCCTATTGTGTTTCATGTGATGTGCATTGTGAACTCTCACCTGTTCAATTTTTCACTTTATTGTTATTAATTAGGACAATTATTATATTTTTTAAAACTGAGGAATTTGATTAAACTTTAATTATTATAAATCACACTGCATAAAATGCATAAATAATACTACTACAAATTTAACTAAGTCTATTGTTCATATTGTTATTCTAATTTCTTATCCAATGAATTTCTGTACTATAACAGTCCTAAAGATATATATATATATATATTCTAGAAATTGTGATATCTATATTATACTATTTTATTTATTTATTTATTCTTGCATAATTTAGATGAATTGTGTTAGTGATTCATCTTAACTTATTTAGTAAATAAGTGAATCTAATTCGATTTATTTTTTGATAATTCTAAAAATTCTGGTTCAGATTGCTCACCGCAAGTAGGTAGATTAAATAGGTTGATCCACTTGATTTAAAAATAAATTATTTTTTTATAATAAATTATTCTTTTGTAATTTTTTTTAGTAAAATTAAATAATATTTTTCTCTAATTCTTTAATAAAAGTTTTAAACAAAATATAAGTAATAAGTATCCAGTCATCAACATTACAAAATAGTAAAAAATAGTAGAAAAATCAACTACATCTTAATAGGATCTTTGTCTATCAATATTAAATAAAATTAGAATATTAAGTAGATAAACTTATAATACGTTCATCACTTTTAGTATCTACTTTTTCTTCTTATACAATTAAAAAATAGTGTTAGTTAACAAAACATTAAGATCAATTATTCAATTCTACCTGTATTGCGATTATCGCAATACTTAAAAGAAAAGAAAAAAAAAATGTACGTAAAAGATAACTTATTTGTTGTTGCATTGTATATTTATTTCTATCTAAATTTAAATTGTATTTTTTTATTCAAATTAGTGTATTACATAAATCACTCATGTCATAAATGAGTTAAGTTTTAATTTATTATAGTTAACATGCATTTTTAGTTTTCTATTTAACCTATCAAACCTATGATAGATAGAATTAGTTCACTACTTTTAACCCAGTTTTAAATCTCTATAAACAGTTATAATTATAGAAAAATAATAATATGTTATAAATTATATTGCATAATTTGATGCCTTCTCAATTTGTGTACAGAAGACCAACTTAGTGCGAGTGTCTCTCCTCGTATTTTTTAAGTTTAATGGTTCATTTTGTTTGTACAAGTTGAAAGCTAATTAGTAAAATTCTTTTTTTTTTTCATCACACGTCTCTTCGTCACTTTGTTGAATTATTCAATAATATTAAATGAATTTTACATTATAGGAAAATAGAGAACAATGTTTTTGTATCACTTTTGACAAATTTTTAACAAACAATATTGGGTTTTGTTTGTGCTTTTTTTTCTGAAAAAAATGGTAGCTAAAAAGTTATTTATTTTTAAGTGATTTTTATATAACTAAAGGCGCTTCGTGTTTTTTTTTTTTTTAAAAAAATTCTCTCTTTTTACTACATTTGTTTTTTATAAGTTGTTTCTAACAGAAGACAAAACTATTTTTTTATAAAATAAGTTTGTCAATTGAGATTATTTTTTTCTTTCAACTTTACAAAATATCAAATACCACTGGGGATCACGCTTAATAATCTCTCCACGATATTTTTCTCCTCCTCTATCTTCTGTCGAAGATGTCATCAACTGTCACACACATCACCTCACCATTTAGCTATAAGAATAAGGAAGAGATTAAATATCAAAGAAGGACTCACATTTCAATTGAACACAATCAAAAAATTAAACAAATGAAATAGTACCTTGATATTACTCTTTTATGTCCAAAGAATTAGTTTAAACATCATTTATTCCATTATTACAAGGTGAATGGAAGAAAGAAAAAAAGCATAAAAAGTGATAAATTGTATTTGAAAATAAATTTAAGTTATTATATTATATCATCAAGATTTAAAGATGTTAACACTAAATCCTAAACCCTTTATATCATTAATATGTTGTCTAAGTTTAAGAAAAATATAACATATGAGATAATACAAAATCAAAATATGTCCAATGATTATGACGAAGACAAAAAAAAAACAATAAAAATGGTTTTGTAAAATTATAGGATAATAAATAAACAAGACATTAAATTTAAAAAAGTTAAAAAAAAAAACTGGAAGAACAAGTTCAAAGAAGATAGGAAAATTTATTTGCAATTGATGATATAATCGTTTTTTTTCATATTAATGTAGTTTTCTTTTTAATAATGTCTAAAATAGGTAAACATTAATTTATTTATTAAAACAGACAAATCATGTCAATTGAACACTAAATTATTCAAAAGAAATCATGTTAGCTATTAATTGATGTATGCTGCAGCTGTTAATTTCAAATTGGGTCTTCATTGCCTGCATTGCACCTGTGTTTACGTTGGTGAGTAGTCTCTAGCATTCAATTTGATGTATATTGGACCTATGTATTTTAATTTTGGTGCCTTTTCATTGCCTGCACTCTGTTTATGCCTTAATTCATTGTCTGCATTGTAAAAAAAAAACCTCATCTACTGCCTGGAAGTAGTGCATGTCCTGTAATTAAATGTTATTATAATTTGCTTGTTATAATTGTTAAAGTAATTAAAATATTTTTGACAGTTATTATGATTTTATTAAATTTTTAATGCTGTTATTATAATTATTTTATTATAATTATTATGTTATTATAATTATAATTAATTAATCATATATTCGTAATTAATAATAGTAATTATAATGATAATAATTATAATAATAAGATAAAATAATTACAGTAGCAATGAATCAGCATTAAAATTTTAATAAAATCATAATAACAATTAAGAATCTTTTAATTACAGCAGCAATCATAACAAATAAATTTTAATAACACGATAATAATGTTTAATTAAAATAATAATAACATTTAATTACAGGACATGCACCAGCAATGAAGAGACCCATCAAATTTGAAATTTAAAATTAACAGCTATAACATACATCAATTAATTTTTAATAGAAATCATATCTACCACGTACCATTTCAAGATTTATACTGAAATCATGTTTATATTGTATCAAAGTCACACTTAAAATCGTGCACAGCTTAAAAGATTTCTTTTAAGTAAAATCATATCCAACTCATGTGATTTACCGACTTTAATAAATAAATTAATTTTTATTTATTTTGAGGATTAGTCAGCAAAACTACACTGGTATAGAGAAAAACCGATATAATATGCTTTGTATGTAAACTAGGTCAACTGTAAAAAAAAGTTAACCCAAGTTTAGAAATAGTTTTAAATAAAATTAAGCTTCAATTCCAGGACAATGAGCATCACTATTTTCCTAAGAACAGGGGCTATCTTGTAGATAAGCAAAACCTAGCATATTTTGGGTACATCAAACAATAACAAAAGTGTATTGTTTTAGTTGAAAAATATTTAAAATTAAGATGAGGTTGTCAGAAATAAAATTGAATATAGTTTCATCATTTCTATAGTGACACTTGAAGCATTCAAACTCAATAGTCATGTATGGGGTCTCCATGTGACAAATACGCCAAAAGTGACAAACAGTTTTTAAAAAATAAAGATTAGTTATTATTACCTATTCACTACTCAATCTATTGTTCATCCCTAGTTCTACACTTCGTAAATAACTGTAAATTAATTGAAATTTGACTTTTCTTAATTTGAGACCGATTATTTCTTGGGACAAATCTGATTTTTTTTTCTATAAATTTTTATTTCGAATTGCAATTCAATTAGTTTTTATAATATTTATCATTTATTTGAGGTGTGTTTTTAATTCCCGTTTCCCTCCTTGTATCAAGTTTTCAGTTTGAATCATGTTTTAGTTATGGTCATATTCCATCGAGTTGAACAAACCACATTTGAAGAATTGTTTGTGGAGCTAATTGATTGATGCCTTGTACATGTTAGATGATTTATAAACTGCAGAAGGTTTTTATTAGTGTAGAAGTTCATGCAAAATGAATTCAAATTTATTCAATGCTTCAAAATACTAGTGTACCTTTGCAAGTTCGCATTGTGTATTTTTTTTTATAAATAATAAGAATTTCTTTAAAAGTGAAGTAAATTTAGTAAATTGGTCATATTCTTTTAAAAGTTCGTTAATCAACTTATTTTTAACGACCCTATACTAAGGACAAGAGTAATATAAAATAAATATTTCTGTTGTAGAACACTCCATGTAAGCTCCTTTTTGAAGTATAATTTTTTAAAAGATTTTATTTTTATTTAAAACCGTCATTTTAAAATTTAATATAATATTTATTTTATTTTATTTTTTATATATTTTTTATATTATATATATATATATATATATATATATATATATATATATATTAGAATGTTTAAATGAATAAAATTAAATGAAATATTTTTATAAATATTTTATGAAAATTAATAAAATTGATTACATTTTGTGTCTTCTCGAAAAAAAATAAAAAAATAAATCACACTTAAAAGGGAAGTGGGAGAATATGGAGTAAGATAACACAATATCTATAACCTTACAAGAAAATCCTACCTTATTTAATGGTTTTTTTTCTCATTTTGATGTATTTTTCAATTTTAATTTTCAAAATGGGTAAAAAAAATTATTTATCAAAATGGGCAAATTCCATAATTTCAAACTAGTCAAAAACAAAACTGTAATAAAAAATTAAGACATACAAATTTATTTTAAATTAAAACAAAATAACGTAATGATAATAATAATAATAATAATTCATATGAATTTAATAATAATAATTATTATTATTTTTAAATTAAAATAACATAACATAGTAATAATAATAATAATTAAAAATAAGTAAATTCAATAATAATAATTATTTTTTAAATTAAATTTGTATGAAATTATTCTTATTATTATTGTTATTTAAATTAAATTCATATAAATTTAATTAAAATTATTATTATCATTATGTTATTTTATTTTAATTTAAATAAATTTATATTTCTTAATATTCATGTTATAGTTTTGTTAATTATTATTATATAATTATTATTTATTTTGTTAATTGTTAAACTTAAGGATTATAGTATCAAATAATTAAAAAATAATTGAAGAAAGAGAAACAATTTTAATTAATATCATTAATTAAAATCGCCAGCATTTCACTTCTATTTTAACCAGTTTGAAATTATACTTATCTAGGTGACAAAATTTACCCATTTTAATAAATAAATTTTTTTATACCCATTTTAGAAATTAAAATTAAAAATTACAAGAGAAAAAAAGTCTTATTTAATTCTAAGTAATGCTTCTGACAGCATTGAATGCTGTTAAGTAGACGCCAAATTTTAAACAAAAAAAATTGGATATTCAAACTTTCAAGATTTGGAAGTGTTTGTTCTGCACACGAAGACTTGGAGAGTCCAAAAAATAAAAAAAGAAACAGTTGGAATTTAGATAATGGTGAACTGAATGAATGAGGACGTGAAGGAGGGAACGTTCACTCATGTTGTTCTTGTAATGAGATTAGGAATGAGGTCACTTTTTCCTTGTCTGTGTATTCATTCTATGACACCTACCCCACACAAAGAAGTTGTGTACTTTTTGAATCTGCTATTTCAAATCAAGAAGATTCAAGGTAACTGCGAGAGGGACACTCCAAGCCCCAAAATTCAGCCACATTTCTCATTCAATAATATGAGAGGTTTAGGTAAAACCATTTACACTGCATAATATTCATTCATTTTCTGTAAAGTTTATTAACATGTTACATGTAGGGTATGTATATGGCTGCTTCCACCTTTTTAGTCAATTAGTTTGGTTTGGTGCTTTTTCACGCGTATGTCCATTAATAAGTAAAAGAGACATGCAGCACCATTATAACTTTGCTTTTTAATTATTATAAATATAGAATGAGGATATTTTGGTTTTCACTGTTTTGAGATTTTGATAATGGAAAAGGCGTTTCTGTTGTTGTATAATGTTGTTGGGTGTGTTCAAATAGAGAATGTGTAGTTGTATTTTTCAACGTTATGTCCCATTATTGTTATTCTTTCTAGCATGATTGAAAAGTTGAAAATGGAATTAATTCCAATCCGTTTGACTTTGCTTTTAAATGGATTCAATTACATGTTGATTGTTGCAAAACAGTAGTAGCATATCTGTCACTTAAGGTTAGTGGTGCATGCAGTGGCGACTGTTGGCCAAATTGTTTAAATTATCAAATCAATTTAAAAAAAGCAAAAAAAAATCATTTTTATTTGATTAATTTCAATTTTCATTTTTATGTTTTAACTTGGGATGCACTTCGAATAATTTTAATATCTTTTATAAGTTTTCTGAAAAAAAAAAATATTAAACATTTTATCTGATAAATGTTTCCCTTTAGAAAAAATCGCTAATTTAAAACTAATGATTTTTTACTTGCTAATCAAAAGTAAGTAAATCACTATTAATAATTAATTAATGGATATTGGTTATTGATAAAGTTATCAAATTGGCTTTGGCTAACACTTGCCGCCTCGCTCCGGCCACTAATTATGGCCAATCTTTCAATTTGCGTGCCACCAACCATTTATTATCATAGTTAATAAAGGACCCACGTGTTCACTGTTCAAGTTCATTTCAAACTAATTCAAATGTTAAAACTATCATTGACACTTCAAAATGGTCAAATGCTACCCTCTTTACGCATTTAATTATATATTTTATCATCTAATTACTATAATAATAATTATATATATATATATATATATATATATATATTTATCACTAATTTTTTGATCTTCACAATTTCATCAATTTTCTAACGGATGATAAGGTATCATAAATTTTTTAAATGAAATTAAAATAACATAATTTTTGCTATTAATTTTTTCAAAAGTAGTGTCATTTTTACTTCATTAAAAAAATTAAAGGATAACAAAAATGTAAAATAGTTGGAAAATTGAATGACAACATGAAAAATAAAAAAGAAATGCTTGTTTTGCATACTGTTAATAAAGCATAAATTCAAAAGTTGAGAAGAAAAAACTGATTCAATTCCTTATTTTTTGCTTATGAAGGCAAAATTAGTTAAAAGTTACTAATAACACTCTTAAAATATGGAAAGAGTATGAATTAATTATTTGACAGGAAAGAAAAAAAAAATAAAGAAAGAAGAGATTCTGAGGTAATGAAACAGATCAGCAATGCACAGAACACAAGGATGGCAATTAATTAATATATTAATTGGTAAAAGTAAAGAAAATGAAAATGCGAAGACAAAACTATCTCGCTCCCACATGTGTTAAAAATGAAGTGTCTAGGTTCATCCTCTTGAACCAGTCTCTGTCGACGAAACCCCTTTATATATAAAATCCCAAACTCATCGTTTCTGAGCAACCCAGGTTGTCTGTTACGATCAGCATCAATCACAGTAAGAAAGCAAGTTCACAATTTGGGGCCTCCTTTAATTACCCTTTTGCCCCTCCATCTCCACTAACTCCTCCTTTTTAATTTTATAAAGCACATTCTCACAAGGGTCCTCAACACAACACAACTCACTTCAATGGCGTCCATGGCCACTTTTTTCACCCAAACCTCCTTCCCCTCCCACTCTCTCTCTAAAACCTTCGACACCCATTTCGCCGCTGCTCCGAAAGTCAACACCTGTGTGAGTTTCAGGGCGAGGAGGCAAGTGGGGTTGCGTGTTTCGAGCGGCTTGATCGAACCTGACGGAGGGAAGCTGGTTGAGCTTGTGGTGAGGGAATCGGAGAGAGATTTGAAGAAGGGTGAGGCGCTGTCGTTGCCGAGGATCAAGCTTTCGAGAATCGACTTGCAGTGGGTTCACGTCCTCAGTGAAGGATGGGCCACACCCCTCAAAGGCTTCATGAAGGAAGCCGAGTTCCTCCAAACGCTTCATTTCAACTCACTCCGACTCGGCGATGGCTCTATCGTCAACATGTCGGTGCCAATCGTCCTCGCCATCGATGATGCGCAGAAGCATCTGATCGGGGATAGCAAAAGAGTTGCTCTTTTCGATTCCAAAGGAGACCCCGTTGCCATTCTCAATGAGTAAGACACTGACATCTCCCCTTCATCTGGCTTTTCTTTTGTTTTTGTTACATCATGCGTTGATTTCATGTTCAATTAGCATGTTTTTCTGCCTTGTGCTGTTTGGTTTTCAATTTTTCTTCTTGTGCTTAGTTCATCAATAATCAAGTAGGTTTTATTTTCTTTTATGTGATTGGAGAGGAGGGGAAGATGGAGTTTTTTTTTTCTCCATTTAATTAGAATATACTTACGTGATTTGATATATTTGACACACTGTTATTTGATCAGAAGTTGTCATTGTCATGTATGGTATGTTGACTTCTATATAACTGTTTTTTAGTAAGTCCTATTGAGTTCTACTCAGAGTTATTTCTGATGGATTGTTTGAGTTTATGGGAATCACACCCTTATTATTATTTTTTACAATGGTATGAGAAAAACATGAAATTCAGAGTATTAACTGTGAAGAAAGTAGGTAGTGGTACAAAAAAGTTGCTTCTGACACAATGTTATGTTGTTGTGCGCTTCTCATATATGTATGTCTGATATGTTTCTTATGAGCAGTTTAAATGGTAAACTATTGACAACTGATGTTTTTATTGCAATTGAGTTTGATTTATGAGGGAAAGGGGCATATGCGAAAATTGGGAACGAATATGTTGGGGATTAGGATTTCCGTATGTGTTTTTGTTTCTTTGGTCAATTCCTGTTCTTTTTGTATTGTGATGCTATTGGTTGAATAGTCAATCACTTGTAGAATGCCGTAGTGGAATTTGAGACCGTTTCCACTACTGTCGTTGTCTCCATTTTGTTGATAGTTTCATCATTATTGTTATTCATGTCAATCCAATATTGTTGAGGTTATATATATTGTTCTGCTTTCAACTTGGTGACTTTTATTGGAAAAGTTAACGTAAGAAGATCGAGTCGAGGATATGAAAATTTCAATAGTTTGCCGTAAATGAAAGGTATTCAATAGATATAATGCTTGTACGGACATATGTATACGGCTTTGTGGGTTTTTTCCCCCTTGTGTGGTCCCAGAATACACGACAGCAGATTGTATTTTGACATTCTTGATCCAAAAATATCCCCGGATTAACAGATTTATTCATGCTTCTTAGGTTTGAAGGCATGTTGGTATAGGTTCCTGGACAATGAAGTTTGTGTGCCTTATCCATTTGATCCGTATTAAGACATTGTTGTCCAAAAACATGTACATAATTGAGATATTCAATTTAACATTGATACGAAACCCGACATAATATGGTTTGACAAACTTCTAGAGACCTGTATTTTGAATATAAATAGGAGTTTCACACGTAGGATTTGTCAAATGTCAATAACACAATCATTCCCTGAATAATTTGGTCTGCTATTACTGTTGAAGTTGAATTTTTTGAACAGCTTGATATGTGTGCATGTTAGTAAAATCTGTATGTGTGCTTTTTATTCTACGTTCTTTCTTTTTAACTGTATTATTATCATCCATTCTTATGACTTACATTTTTGTTTTGGTTATTCCAGTATTGAAATTTATAAGCACCCTAAAGAAGAAAGAATAGCCCGAACTTGGGGAACAACTGCCTCTGGCCTACCTTATGTTGAACAAACAATAACCAATGCTGGAAATTGGTTGATTGGGGGTGACCTAGAGGTCCTTGAACCCATCAAGTACAATGATGGACTTGATCATTTTCGACTGTCCCCTGCAGAACTTCGTTCGGAGTTCGAAAGGCGCAATGCTGATGCTGTATTTGCCTTCCAGCTCCGGAATCCTGTTCACAATGGCCATGCTTTGTTAATGACCGACACCCGAAGGCGGCTTCTTGAGATGGGCTATAAGAATCCTGTTCTCTTGCTTCATCCACTGGGAGGCTATACCAAAGCTGATGATGTCCCACTTGATTGGAGAATGAAACAACATGAAAAGGTGTGTTTAATAAACCAAACACTTGTATAGGAAAATGTGACTTCCAAGTCGCATGTTGAAGCTTTTCACTTTCTTTGCCTTTTCTATTGGATTTTAATCCCGTTGGTTTGTAACTTTTCTTGACACACACACATTGGCTTTATTGTCTTCCTAATTGGCATTGTTTTCTTCAACAGAAAAACTCACCTGTATCAATTTGTTCTTTCTTTAGGTTCTGGAGGATGGTGTTCTTGATCCAGAGACAACTGTGGTATCCATATTCCCTTCTCCCATGCACTATGCTGGACCCACAGAGGTGCAGTGGCATGCAAAGGCTAGGATAAATGCAGGCGCTAACTTCTACATCGTTGGTCGTGACCCTGCAGGCATGAGCCATCCAGTTGAGAAAAGAGATCTGTATGATGCTGACCATGGGAAGAAAGTATTGAGCATGGCACCAGGACTAGAACGACTGAACATTCTTCCTTTCAGGGTAACTGAGATTCAGAATCTGCATTCTCACTAATAATGAGTGAAGTGAAGTTCACTTAGGCCTCTTGGATGTATGTGGTGATGACCATTTGCATTCTTTTGCAGGTTGCTGCATATGACAAGACTCAGGGTAAAATGGCATTCTTTGACCCTTCAAGGCCTCAGGACTTCCTGTTCATCTCAGGCACAAAGGTGTGTTTATTCTCTGAATACCAAACCTTGCATTAAATGATGTTCTTTCATATTGGTAGTAGTATGTTAACAAGCGTTGCTTGCATTTTCAGATGCGGACACTTGCAAGGAATAAGGAAAGTCCTCCAGATGGATTTATGTGCCCTGGTGGATGGAAGGTGCTGGTTGAATATTATGATAGCTTGTTACCCTCAAGCAACGGCAAAGTGCCAGAAGCTGTTCCAGCTTAATGTTGTATCATAATGTATATCTCATGATTTGGAGAAACCTTAAACTTACGTATTCTCCTTCCAAAACCATATTCCTCAAGGATCCAATCTCTAGTAATAATAATAATGAAAAGTTTGGAGGGGCACAGGCACAGACAAATTGCCTCTCTCTGTATTTATGGCATTTACTGTTGCCTTTTGCACTTGCAGTGCAATCGAGCATGCCAACTTTGTAATATAATCTGGTTGTGCTTGGGATTTGGTTTCATAGTTTTCGTTTGCTACACTTTATTTCATCATTGTTTTCGTCGTGCAGTCCTAAAATTGATAATATTAGCACTTAAGATTTTTCCGTGATAGTTAGTCATTATCATCATCTCTACTGCTGGGGAATAGTTCTTAGCTGTGGCTTACACAATCACATTATTACAATTACGTTCTACATGCACCTCTACACCCATTATTTTCCAAAATTGCATAAAAGTATATTGAATATTTTACTTCTGTATCCCTTAAATTTTTATATTGACTCCAATATAAAAAATCGTATATTACACAATGGTAATATTTATTAAATAAACTGTTTTCTCTACTTCCGGTTGTGCTTGTCACTGGATGCGACGATCAATTAAATGAAGTAATGATTTTAAACTAATATAAGTAAAATTGACTTTTTCGAGGAATTTTATATTTATAATTTATTTTTTTCCAATTAAGAAGCTGTATTTAACTCCTCGTTCTTTAAGTACTAAATATCCAATTAAATGGTCAAATATCAGTTATTTATTTACTTATTTAATAGATATGTGACATGTCAATTATCACTTTTATAAAATTTATTTCATAGATATTTGATATGTCTTCGCTTCTATTACATTTTAGATAAGAAATTATCACTTTTAAAGTTATAAAACGATAACCGTCACATGATGTGTTTGGCTAAATAAAACCCTAGGTATAGGACGGTTCACATGGAATATTTTGCGAAAACAAGATGGAAAAGTTAGCGAGTATTTGTGGTGGGCAAAAGCATTAAATCGTCACGAATAGTTACTTAAAAAACAAGAATGGAAAAAGTAAAGAGTATAAATCTCAAAATTAAAATATTGAAAAAAAAAAAAAAAAACAGTAAAGCGTATTAATACATGTGATAAAATCTCTGAATATGTTCACACGCCACTTATCTAGGAGAACAAGGTATCCTTTATTATTTGGCAACAACTATATAGGAAGCTCATCAAGTCACAATACTAAACAAATTGGAATTGCTTTCGAGGAAAATTTTCTGAAAACCAAGAAGAAAATGCATGGCATAGGACTAAGTAAATAATAAAGGCACCCCGTCCCTGTAATGTATAAAAAGAATTATCTGCTAACTCATCACAAATCGCACTTTTATAAACCCAAATACAACATCGCACTGTTATTAATACCGCCCATTCTAACTAACTTTCCCAATGTTAGTTACAAATGGATAGCTAATATTAGTTGACAGTTAAAAGAGAATGAACATCAATGGTTACTATGCATTACAAATAGCTGTTAGGAGGGGTAACCATTTGGCAATGAGGGTCTAAGGCAATTATTAAAAACTAACAAGTGTAAATTTGTAATGATTAAAACAGTTTGAGATTTTGACAACCCAAATACTCAATCAATAATTATACTTCACACTTCTAAAGTGCAATCATTTTTAAAACTTCAAACAGTAAAAAAAGAGCAAAGGATGGCAAAAACGAGACTTATCATGTAGACTATAAAGAGAGTACGATAGATTAGAAAGAGAACACACTTGTTTTGAAGAGAAAATTGGTTCTCTCACAAAATTAAGCATACAGAAATCTCATTTAAAGACCGTCAAAATTCTTTTAATATTAAGAGTGTTATTAATTATGACTATAGAAGTTTACTTCAGACTGCCAACAAATGAAGGAATACTGTCGCCAAAAATAGTTACTCTAGAATAAGCCAAAGATTTATTATCTGTATACACTCGTCATCTTTCTATTCCTTTTCTTCACTATAACAAAAGAAATTAAGTAGAAACCATCAAAGGTAGTATGCCAACTAAAAATCATCTCACAAATCATTTCTATAAAAATAATGAGTTTTGACTAACTGCATATGGATTTTCAATAAGAACTTTTCGGCCCAACTGAACATTAACTAATTTTTAATGACAAAACAAAAACAACTTGCATAAAAACAAAGCTCTATCATTGTCCCCACTTCCATCTCTCAACTAAGCAGGAATAACAAACTGATTGCCTTATCCAACCACATTGAATTGTTTTTATAATCAATTTACATGAGGTATTAAACACTCACTTTCTCTTCCTTCTATTGTCAACTGTAGGATTCCTCATGTCACTTTTAGCTAGACCAGAGCCAGGGGGCATACCATATGACATAGGAGAAAGAGCTTGAGCAGGTGTTGATGTCACAGCAACGCTTGTAGCAGGTACTGGTGGTAGTGCAGATACAGGTGCCTGAGCTGGAGTTGAAACGGGAGCGGGAACTGCAGATGTGCCATTAGGTTCAGGAAGTGATCTTGGTAAAATGTGTTTTAGCCGATTGTTCCTATAGTTCTTCCAGAAGTAGAATTGTTGTCTATGTACCAGCTCCTAAAATACAGAGACAAATGGTATTTGGACAATCCGTGAGATACAAGTAAAGCAAGGCAACTATTTTCGGTTATTTATTTCAAAGATGTGCAGTAATGCAGGTCATTGTAATCTGTTAGTGACGCATGATATATATAAATATCAGGGTGGCATTAAACCTACTCTTATAAATACCAATCACCTCAGATCACAATACAACAAAAGATTGTTGATTCCCCCACAATGAGATTGTTCAAGCAGAATGACTCAAGGAATCACCTCCACCTTTGTTTCATTTTATACAGTAACAAGCAAAATTTGTTATTCTCTTGGCCTCAAATATAAGCAGAAAAAAGGCAACGATTCGTGAACATAAATATAAACAAATTCCAACTAACTCAACCTTATTCAATGTTATTTTCTCAAACAATACCCCTATGTTTAAATCTAAGCTCCATCTCCAATATATATGAATGGGGGTAATTTAGAAAATATACCTATTTATTTTATGAAATCATGAACTTATCTAACAATCTTATTCAATGTAAAATTAAATTATTTTGCTTATATTTGAGTCCAAAAGTAGTACCAAAGGAGGAATGAAGTCCAGGAGAAAGCATGATTTTATACTAGGGAAAACAGATACTGCCATGTACCTTATTGGTAGGATGTGCCATTGCATTGCGAAAATTTGCATTCTGAAGCAGCTCAAGAAAATAAAGACAATGAGGATACCTAGCATTCATAGAACATGACTAAATCAGGATAGCAATCCAGCTAGGTCAGACCAAAACATCACTGAACTAAGAGTGGGCAGAACCAAACATCGACTGTTAAATTCCATGAATTCCTCCTAGACTAAAATTTACAACTGAATGTGTGAAGTAGATTTGCATTACATAATCCCTTATTCGAAGATGATTCTTACATAACAAATTTAATATATTCAGGGCGCTGCCAATATTGAAGATACTTTAAGTATCCAATGAATGCTTCATCCTCAAAATATCGATTCTGAGCCAAATCTGTTAAAAGAGCAACAGATATAAGAATAAGGTAAAATAAAAACTACAAAAGTAAATCACACACACACAAGACCAAACATGCCACATTTTAAAAAATGTGAAAAAGAAATTTGATAAAGACAGTAGAAACTACAGAGTTACGAGAAAGAGGAATCCTACTCAAATAAAGGCAAAACACAAAACAACAAAGATAAAAGAAAACATCAATGGAGAAAGCTGTCAAATCCTAAAACATATTTCTGCCAGATTTTGAAAAGGGATGGCAACCACAATTGTGGCCACAACATCAAGGATTTCAGGTACCACAGTTGTGGCTCCATCAGCTGCATCTGTATGCAAGTTTCCGCAATATCAAGAATCACAATGAAACCCAACCATGACAACAATTCAAAATCTTATCCCCCAACAAATTATTTTATGCAGAATAGAAGCCAAATTGCCTAATCTTGCCCTAAATAAGCTGTATTGTATCAGAATCCCAATTAATTGCAACATCCATTTTTCACAACTTATTTCTAGCTTTCCAAATAAAGAATTTTTTTCATTCGTAGAAATTAAGGATTTACACAACTTACTAACTAAGCTAGACCGCTTGAACTATTGTTAAATGAAGTCCAAACCATCAAAACATACAAATGAAGTGAAGTGAAAATCATACAGTGGATGTAGGTAGGATTAGCAAGGCACTGAACAAACTCCAATTCAAGCAAAAACCGTTGCCGCCCATCATCTGGATCTTTGTATATGTTCTTTGGCCTGAAAAAAAAAATACAACCACCAACAGCCGTTATTACCTGAACATATGTCACTGAACCCAAAATCACACCTTTTTTCATAAAAGAAGAAATTCACCAATACCAAGATAAAAAAACACAGAATTTGGAGAATAAGAGAAGCCCTTAAAATAGGGTACACTTCAAATAAAACAGAAGACAAAAGCCCTTTGATTATCACCAACCCAAGCATGTTGGGGTATGATAATGCGGTATAAAGCAAGCAAAAAGATGGAAATTTAGCTTACGAGGATGGAGAAGTATCGGTTGAATTGTCGCTTTCGTTTTTAGAGGCCATGGAATCGGTACTCACTTAGCTACAAAAACAACAGAGTTTGAAACACGAAATTTGGTGGGGTTACGACTGCTATTCGACCTTGCTCTCGCCTTTGAATAAAAGACAGACCCAAATCAATGAATTCGATGTACCAACGTTAGTGAATTACAATCACCCTCCGTTTAAGTGTTCGTTTTTGGGCACCTCTCCTTTTATTTCGAAAGAGCATTTCCGGAATATATCTATGGGGGTGCTGAAAGAAGAAACCCTTCGTTTTTTAATAATGGGCTTCACAGCGGCCCAATTTCAAAGCAACAAAAGACAATTGCTTCCTACACACCATCAATTACTTCCTACACCCCATCAACGAAAGGAAAGGATAAATATACCCCCTCTGAGTATGTGAATTAAATTCAGAGAACAAAAAATTATTATTTTTACTTTACCTGAAAACATTATTCGGCATTGTCAATATTTTCATATTTGTAGTGGTGTGAAAAGAAGATTTGATTTCAAATCGTTTAACAGTAATGTTCTTAGATTAGTTTATTCTATCTGTTAGTAAAGGTAAGGGAAGGGTTGTAACACATGAGCAGTGTTTTACCATGACACAACATTAAAATAATTTCAGCCTAATCATTCCTAAATTTAATTTAATGTAAGTTTTTTTTCTAATTTAAGCCTTATCATTATATCAAAATCATTTTTTTTTGTGTGTTTTTACCCAACAAGAGTGAATATGAAAAAGAAAATATGGAGGACAAAAAAATGCCCCTTGACCCTGTGGATCCTAAAGTTTGGTAAGCAATATTCCAAGTCAACTTGCTCCATAGCAAGAAGGTCTTGAATAGAGGGTAGGTATGCCTAATCTCTTAGAAAACAAAATGGTACAGTTAACAAAAGTTGGTACTAAACCACTCCTATATATTCACAGAGACTAACACTATAAAAAGGACTTCACTGCAAATGCAACAAAGCAATGAAAAATGAATGCAACAGCAAAGAAAAAGCATGTGAGGGAACCACCTTCAGTTCCTTTCATATGGGAAGTAAAGCCAGGAATACCTAAGAAAGATTGGAAGCCAGAGGCAAATGTCTCTTCAGTTGGCCACTTCCCTCAAACTCCTCTCAAGCTAATTGCCTCAGTTCCATTTGTCTGGGAAGAAAAACCAGGAAAACCCCTTCCTAATTTCTCAGATGTATCAGTTCATCCTGTGCTTCCAAAACCAGAGAAAATACTCATTCACGTAGCATCATCTTCAGGTTTTTCCGTTGCATGCAACTTTGGCCACGATGACAAAGACAAAGGAAGCTGCAGTTATGACAGTGAAAGCACAAGTAGCTTAGACCTTGAAGCTTTTACATTTGAAGCAGACGAGTCATTTGATGCAAATTGTCTTGTACCATCAGCCTCCTCGGAGACAGATAGTAGCAGAAGCAGCTATGCAACTGGCAGGTCAAGTCCAATTGGTGCTACTTTCCTAGAGAGCCTATTTCCTCTGCATGCACCTCAGTGTGGCTTCCTTCAAAGGAATGAGAACTTTGAAAAAGAAACTTCATGTACTCAAGAAGTAGGAGCCAAAGATTTTGATCATGAAGATTTTGCCAGTGACATGATAAGAAGCGCACCAACACTCGGAGAGCTAATTATGATGAGCCGGAGAAGAAGCTGCAGAAGGAAAGCACTTCAAATGAAAAAATGGGATCTACCAAAGGTAATAACTTTACTCAAAATCCAATACCCCAGTTTTCTTTTCCTGTTACCACCTACATTTGCATGGCTACAATATTTTAGAACTCTATACAAGACTTGGTAATTCTTTGTTATCAGAACAACATGTATAACTAAATGATTAAATAGTAGATGGCTATCATTTAATCACAATTTTTTGTTTTTTAGAGATTTGTTAACCTTTATAATAACATAGAAATTATGCTGAATTGTATAATGCATGCGTAGCTTTGATTTTGACCTTTCAAGTAAGGATAAATTGTCACATGCATGGTAATGATATTGCACAGAAGTTTAAGTCAAACTGTCTTCTTTGCATGTCAAAATTGTGCAGAAAATCACAAGACAACAAGCTTTTGGATGTTTCCGGATTGTAACCAATAGCAAAATGATTGAGGGGCTGCTGAAGAGAAAGTACTTCCCCAAAATTAAACTGATATAGACAGAATCAAGTTTGTAGAAGGAAATAACAAGAAGAGAAGTACCAAAAGACTGCTCCAGAACAAAATGTCCATCTGCAAATTGATTTTAAATTAGCCTCTTTTTATTTACTGTGTCAAGTCTCTTGCAATTTATGGGCTTATTTGCTAAGAATGTGGAAAGTGGATTGTGAAAGAATATAGTTTTGCACTGTGATATATCTTCACTAGTCTTTTTCCAAAAGATAACCATATTGATACCTATTATTATGGTTGTGTACATTCTTCTTCAACAAATTACTTTTTGTATCACTCTCAAATTAAAATTTAACCTCCATACTTTGATCATCTCTCCAAATTAAGGTTTAGATTTAAAAACAACACAGGTATCCCAATAAAGGTAGTTAAAAAAACTGCATAAGTTACAGAGATGAAATTCTAATTTCAATTAGAAAACGGTGTAAAAACACTTAAATAATTGTACTAGAATGTATCCCATAATTCTGAAAATGGCCCAATAACAGCGCAAGTTAATTTACGTGAAAAATAATTAAGTTTCAAAAGCAAAGTACACTGTTTTCAACAATTCTCTTTCTACTTCAATAAAAACTAGAGAAATACTATAGAAAAATTATGTGTACACTAATTTTTCTTTTTATTGATGTAAGAGGTTGCCAGAAGAGAGAGAATTATTTTTCTTAGAAAATAGAGAAAGTGTAGACTATTGATGGAATGTAATAAAAGTAAAAAAAAAAAATGAAGGAAAAGTAAAATCATAGCATGCTCATCTATTTGTTTATCATGAGTTAGAATACTCAACTTGGATGTAAAGTTGTCACTTTACTCACATTTCCAAATAAAATTTTCAATATTCTTTCTATCTGATAATTTAAATATCTATTTCAAACACTAATTCCATTTGATTTTCAGTATATTCCTTTTAATCTGCCATATTTTTATCCATTTCTTTAAATTAAATTCAAATTTTTAATTGTTTAGCATAAATCTGAAATATCACTTACATATTTAAAAACTTCTATTTATTATATATTTAATAATAATGCAATTTATGTTTTAAAAATACTTATTGTTACAAATTATACTATAATGAATATGTTTATCCTAGACGACACCCATTTTAAAATACTTAAAAGTAAAACTATCACATAACAACATGCATATATATGTAGCACGTAGCAGACTCTGTCCATGAAGAGAAGATGTAGCTTTCTAAGGAAGACGTTGACTATAAATATACAGTAAAATGTGTGATTCTTCTTCTTCAGGTATTAATTGTATGCATGCACAGTGAATTTATGGGAGACATTGGTACGCGTAACTATTTATTGTTCATTGTTCACTATTAATTCATTAGCAGTAATAATTTTGCAGTCTTAAAAGCGTTGTCTCGCAAATGACAAGTGCTGGGACAACCTTCTGCTCTAAGGCTGTAGCATCGAATGCTTGGTCTTCTGCCTCTGATTTTTCTGATTGAAAGTACAAAATTATACTCGTTTATAAAAACTGACAAAATTTTAAAACTTCATGATATCCATGCGAAATTTACAACTTAACTACCAAATTCACCATTCAATTAAGAGGAATCATGTCCAAGGCAAGCTGTTAAACAAATGTACTGTATAACATGTATACATTAAGTGAATAGTTACGTTTGTTTGTCCCCGTAATTTTGCTGTCTTTCCAGTGACAAAAAAGCTCGTTCTTTTCAGTTAAAGGTTTATTTGATGGTCAGATGAACTATTTAGAATATAGCCAAAACTTGTTTGCGAAATCAAAAAGCATAACAAATAAAAGAACCAACAGAATTTGCTATCCGTTTGAAAGATAATAATATACGAAAACAAGTGCTTGCAAGATATACAGTAGTAGAAACTTGCATATGCTCCATACTAGTGAAGTATTTTATCCCCTATCGATATGCTCCAGCATCTATTTGTTAAATGTTGTAAACGATTATATCTAATCACAAAAAGAAACTGTTTAACCCAGTCAGAATGTCATGGACATGGAGACATGAATCCTTCAGCAGGTACACACGTAGAAACTAGGAATCGGGCTCAAGTGCTCTTCGATATAACATCCCCAAAGCGAACAAACCATTGAGCATTGGTTGAGTTGTCTTGGTGAGGTTGTCCTTCCACTTTTCCAGGTTGTCCCTTCTCGATCACATAATGCGCATAGTCAAACTTCTTTGCAGGTGGAGCAAGGATTTTACTTGGAGGTGAAGGAAGTAGTGATACCAGAACCCTGGCTACTTCATGCATGGTAGGCCTCTCAGAAGGGTTCTTTTTCGTGCAAAGCAAAGCAAGCTGAAAGGTCTTCTTAACATGAGCTAGATCAATGCAGGTTATAGACACCTCTGCATCCACAGCCTCCATTACAGTGTTGTTATCTGCCTTGGCCAATATCTGAATTCATGCAAAAAATCAGTCCACAAATCGAAATGAATGAGCTAATAATTTAAATATATTAGCATTGCTATGTGAATGGCCCTCCCAAAATGAAAAAACTGTTGAGTACGAACACCACCCTATCTAACTATTATATTGCACTAAACAAATGGTTTTCTATATGACAAGGACAACTAAAAGAAACCAAAAACAGAATTAGAGCATTCAAATAGCAATACACGTACCAATTGATGCAGATTGGAGTCATTGTCCACTGCTTTCTTTCCAGTTAGTAGCTCCAAAAGAACTATGCCAAAGCTATACACATCCGATTTTTCATTCAGCCTAGATGTTCGAGCATACTCAGGGTCAATATAGCCTATAGTTCCAAGGACATAGGTCGATGCATGAGTTCTCGTGGCCGAGATGCATTTTGCAGTACCAAAATCAGAGAGATGAGCCTCGAAGTTCTCATCCAGCAAAATATTCGAGGATTTTATGTCCCTATGAACTATTCTTGGGCTGCAGTCATGATGGAGATAAGCAAGTCCTTCGGCTGCTCCAACAGCAATCCTCAGGCGTGTTTCCCAATCAAGTTTTACCTTCGAGGGACCTGCACCAGATGAAACATCTTAGGTACACAAAACAGCATCGGAGCAATCTTAACATACAACATGAAGGTTTACAATATCCAGAGTTGAAATTTCTAGCCCGTTAAGCAACATTACCATGTAGAAGATCCCACAATGAGCCATTCGCCATATAGTCATAGAAAAGAAGATTTCCATCGGGAGTAAGTGCATATCCATACAAGGTGACAAGGTTTCTATGTCTAATGCTACCAACTGTCTCAAGTTCGGTCTCAAACTCCCTCAAATTGTGTGGGTGTTGGTTATAGAGTCGCTTAATTGCAATTGGTCGGGAATTCTTCAAAACACATTTGTATACAGTACTAGAGGCACCATAACCTATGATATATTTCTCATTGAGATTCTCAGTGCTTCTCATTATGTCATCCACGGTGTGGATAGCCATATCCATGTGAAGAATAACTAGTTTTGGAGGACCTGAAATGAAGCAAGCTCAAGACGACAAAAAATAAGGAACATTTAAGGCAGCATTGAACTGATATCACGAGAAAATGCTAGATCCTTTTAACATACCTTGCCCAGTTCGGCTAGCTCCTTTCATCAATTGCTTAGATTGGCTGGATCTATAGAAGGCTACAATTACCATCGCTAACAATATCATAATTCCAAGGGTGAGACATACTACAGCAACTCTGGAGAAAATCTCTGAAAAAATGAACAGAATTCACCTCATTATACTAAAATAATTCATTTAAAAAAAAAATGCATCATTAATAGGGAATTGACATTACACCTCTTGTTTTCGGAATGTAAGGACGACATATCGATCCCAACCAATCTCCACATAGTAATGAATTTCCAAAGAAGCTGCCAAAGGTTACATTACATGTCATTGATACACAAAACATCAGAAGCAGTTGAAACTAATAGGCTTCTCTACAATACCTGTCAGCTGAAAACCTTGAAAAGTTCTTCATTGAAGGAACTACTCCAGAAAGGTTATTATAGGACAAATTTCTAAAATAAAAAAAGATTATAAGAACAGAAAACGGTCCAAAGACAGCAAAAGTGGGAGGTAGGGGGAACACAATTAAACAAAGCTGGCTGTCAGGGATACTCACAATAGTGTAAGACTAAAACAGTTGGTCATCTGATCAGGAATCTTCCCACGCAGATCATTGCTGTTCATAATCCTACAATATAATTGAAGTAAAGATAAGTTGATGCTATTATCCCCCAATGGATCAACACAATACATAAAGAATAAAATACTTCAAAGTTATGCATACAAAGACATAAGGTTCTGCAGCTGTCCAATTTCCGGAGGAATGCTACCAGAGAGATTGTTGAATGACATATCACTAGAAGCAGAATAAATTACATGTTAATAAATTAATTGCTGTTAAAATCTTAACAAGGCATTCGAGTTTACAATTCCACAAAAGTATATAAAACTCACAGAATCTGAATGCTTCTGAGATTCCCAAATTCAGCTGGCAAGGAACCTCCAAGGTGGTTGTGACTCAAGTTGCTGCATTTATGACGCCAAAATATTATTCAGGAAAAGATTAATAGAAAACCAAAAAAATGATGACATTGTTCATTAGAATTTCTTTCTTACAGGGTCAAGAGATGTTCAAGATAACCAACAGACGCTGGAACATGTCCTGAAAAATTATTGCTAGATAGATCCCTGAAACAAGGAATAAAATAAATAAAGGTAATATACCACACACTTTGGCATTCATCAGGTTATATGTCTTTTTTGTTATGAGAACACTTACAATGTGTCTAGGTTAACAATATGCCCCAACTCGACGGGTATATTCCCCTTGAAGTTGTTTGCAGAGAGGTTTCTGGACAAGAAAATTTTTACTGTTAAATTAGTAAAAAGAAAGAAATCTAGTATGAACATAATGAAACAAGTTTTAGATAACATACAAGTATGTCAAACTATCAAGGTTGCGGAAGCTCAATGGAATGGAACCACTTAACTGATTACCATGCACATTACTGAAAGTAAAAGTAAAGCATCATTGAAAAATCATGCCAAGGTATTGAAAACATCACGATATTCTAAATAGCTCAACAGAACTAGCGGGTACCAATGAGAAATCTTACAACTGATTTAAGGCTGTGCAGGAGCTTATGTTATGTGGAATAGTTCCATCAAAATGATTATTGGCAAGATTCCTGAAAATAGTAAATAAAGCTACTTTACACAAGACACTGCAACAATTATAGACGGTGAAAGTGATTGACTATAACTTACAATTCAAAAAGATGTTCTAGCTTCCCAAACTCATTTGGAATATTACCAGTTAGGTGGTTGTCATTCAATTGCCTGGAGAAAACATAATCCGTAAGTACATTCACAAAAATCTAGAGTTTGGATACAAATATTACAGGTCAACTCACAAGTAGCTCAGTTTGGACATATTGCCGAGTTCAGGAGGTATCGGGCCAGTAAGCATGTTTCCATGAAGGTACCTGACCAATCAAATTTCTCAGACCAAAACCAGCATAACTAGAAGCTTAAGTCAAGGCATAGTTACACTCACAGCTTTCCCGTGAAGGTCAGATTCCCAAGTATTGGGGGAATTGATCCCACTAACTCATTCTCACTCAAATCCCTACAACAAGGTCACGTTACAATACAGAAGAAATGTTTACTAACAAATCTACAAATATAAAAGGAATTGCAGTACTCAAACCGCCAAATTATTAATACAATCTTCAAATTAGAATAATGATAAAGTATACTTACAATATTGCAAGGGCTTGCATCAAACCAATCACTTCCGGAATCTTCCCAGTTAATCTATTTCCTTGAAGTGACCTGGGCAGAAATCAAAGTGATACTTGATTATAAACATATCCTTTAATTATGACTTGACAAATCACCATTCTCGAATTATAAAAACTGTTTGTCAATTCACAGTACTGATAACAATAAAACAATAACCCCACAGTGAAAATACTCACAAGGTAGCAACTTGCAGAAACCCAATATTATATGGAATCTCTCCAGTAATCTGATTATATGATAAGTCTCTGAAATTCAATGAAATAATAGGGTGGTGGCAACGATGAGACAATTATAGAAAATCAAATATAAAACATACCAAAGACCAGTTAATTGGCTTACAAGATTGCAAAACTTGTACAGTTCCCTATGCTGTCAGGTATGGTTCCAGTCAAATTATTGCCTCTCACATCACTGAGAAATCGTGGAAAACAACAGAAGTAAAAACGTTAAAACAGATGTAAGTTACAAAAATGATCCAATGTGAAGCTTCATCATGCTTAGGTTGATTACTCACAAATACCACAATCCAGTTAATTGACATATATCAGGGGACAGAGTACCACTCAGCATGTTCCCTCGTAATCCACTGCATCAATGAACAATCCCAATAAAAACTCTCGGAGTTAAAAAAACTACTAAGATACAGCCAGAAGTAAAAGTAAAATACGCAAAATAAGAAAACATAAAACCCACAGGTACTGCAAGACTTCATTCCAATAGAGTAATCTTGGGATCTCTCCAGTGAGCTTATTTTGAGCAAGATCACTGTAAACATAACAGAACAGTAATCGCACTTATTTAGAGACAGCTAAAGCAACAGATGTTAAAACACTTGAGTAACAAAACTTCCGTCATTTCCTCTTTTTACTAGAATGGAAGAGTGTCATTTAAAAAAAAAATACCAACACAGTACAATTTAGTATTGAGAAGAGGAGCAGAACTTACAGAGTCTTCAGATTTGGGATTTGGGTTAGAGTTGAAGGGATAGGACCAGTTAAGCGATTACTCTTTAAATTCCTGCATTCACCAGTTCAACTTAAGCCTCGTTCAATTGAAGCTACACAACATCATAAATGTCACATCTGCTTTCAAACTTACAAAAACTCAAGTTGCTTTAGCTTTGACAGGGAGAAAGGTATATCACCATAAAGCTGATTATCAGACAAATCCCTTCAATTAAAAGAAAAAAAAAAATGTAATAAGCAATTATGTTAAAAAAATATTTCCCACAAAACAGGATCATCACGGAAGTAGGTAAATAGAGAAGCAAAAAGTAGAGTCCTACAAATAAAGAAGTGCTCCACAGTTTCCAATTTCATCTGGGATTTGCCCCGTTAATTTATTCCCTTGCAAGTCTCTGGTTGCAAAACAGGAAGACATCTCAGAAACAAATCAAAGGACGAACTTAACAAATACATTCATTTCAGATTAGAATGGTAAACGATCTGAGCGTAAACATACATTGACTGCAAGTTTCTCAAGTCACCAATGGCCGGGGATATCTCCCCACAGAGGTTCAAGCCGGACAAGTTCCTAGAAATCAACACAAACAGTTAATTAACACAAAAGTTTGTTAACGAGAATGATTAATACAAATGAAGCAAATAATGGCATAAGGATAATAAGCTCACAGAGAAATCACAGTAAGGCTGCCATTATCGCAGAAAACTCCACGCCAAGAGCAAAAGTCGTCATTGTGAACGTCATCCCAGTCAAGAAGCACGTCTGGCATATTGCTAAAAGTAGCCTTCATCGCCATTAATGCCTGTCCTGCGCATTTTCAAGGCCGTTCAACACTCAAGCATTTCCAGAGCTCAGTACCGTACAAATCTATCAATTATCAATGCCATAGTACATAGTGTTCCATCGTCTACGATTACCAATTATATGGACAGATCATGCAAAAAAACTTTGGAAGACAAACCAAAAATCTCATACGGCAAATAATTACAATCATCAAACCACGGCAATGTGGAAAAACATTGTTGAGAAAAATAACAAAGAATTAAATCGAAAACACAGTTCTTTTTCAAAAGTGTGTATCCAATCTCTTTTAAGCAAAAGATCAAGCACTTACCGAGATTGAAATATACTAATTTCACATTCCAGAAATTATTTAATGAATTAACACGAGTTAGAGTGTGCAACTGAAAGAAGTCAATTTATTCAATATTATAATGTTACAATTGTAATTGTAATGGATAAAAAATCTAAAAAAGCACTCAAATGCAGAAAGGCTCTCAAATAAAAAAAACAGTATGGAAATACCCTGAAACTGTAGAACAACAGTCCAAGTGACGAACCCAAAGTAAACAAATTTACATGCAGATTAAAATATTGCCAAAACTGTTCCACACTAAATAATCCATTAATAATGAATCTTCCCAAATAATTAAAATGGTTAGAAATTAAGATTTTCTTAATCTGCGTCATTACTCTTACATAGATCACATTGAAATAATACTGTGCATAAAACAGGTCAACAAAAAAAATCAGCATCTCAATACAGTTTCGAATCTAGCCAAAAAGTCTTTTCCTTTACTCTGGTATGGCTTGAAATATGCACCGGAAAAGATAGCAAAAAGGTATAAAAGGAATTGCCAAACCGAATTCAGATTCTTTCATGGTTCCACATAACAGCAACTTCAATTATGAATGAAAATCTCAAAACACCTGAATTCTTTCTTAGAACGGAAAAGACACTTTATTCCAGGACCCTCCTCCCCCACTAAAATAAAACACACCCAGGGGTGTTTCACTAAACTCAGCCTCGTAAATATCTAAAACCCCGACAAAAAACACCTTCGAGTCGAATGTCTACAAAGAACGACACAAACGAAACAAAGAGAAGCTAAAACTGCATTTGACTTTGCTGCAACAAACAAAAAACAACATTCCACTGGACGCTTTTTAAGTATATACAAAGCATCACAACGAAAAAAATAATACGCTTTGAGAAGCGCTCTCGTAACCAAACCACAAAGGGGTGGAAAAGATACGAGGAAACAGAATCACCACAACTACAACAACTACCCATAAAACAAACGACATGCAAGACAAAGATTTGACGGTGAAGCAAAGGATGAACCAAAAAGAACTAATGGGGTGAGTCAAAATGGCAATGCACCCACTGAAAGCCAACCTTCTTCGCCGAGGGGCAAGGCAAATGGAGAGAGAAGGAAGAGCATGAGCAGAAGAGGAGACGTGAGAAGCTTCAACTTATGGTGGCCAACATAGAACAAAGGCGCCAAGCCATTATCTTCCATGGTCGCCAACCACAGCACGTAGCGGAAAAGACCAAGTACGAGAGAATGCACTTAGTATATTACAATGACAAAGGTTGTTTGTTAGTGTTGCTTGGTAGGGAGAGAAAGAGAGAGTGCAGGCGTTTGGCGTGAACCGTAAAATACAGTGTTATGAAGAGTGAGAGAGATAATGGGAAACGGCGGTGAAGCGACGTTAGCATAGGAGACTGTCACTGTATATATGGGTGGTAGCCGCCGTCATTCGTACTCGCCGTTTCCCAGCGTATTTGACAGCTATCACTTTTTTCTCCTCAGCTTACGCGCCTGTCTTCGCGTGAGCCTTAATTTCCTTATGTTCTCTCACTAACCGATCTGAGCAATTGTTAGAAGCAAAAGACATATTTGGATCGTACACGTTTGGATTATGGAGCGCGTGTCTATGGAGCGTGCAAGGGAGGCACTGAGAATAGAAAGTAATATTACTTTCTTTTTTTTTAGGATAAAAGTAAGAATATTTAATCCTACTTTTAGCTCTTACATGTAATTTGTACTATATTAAAAATAAATATTTTTATACATAGACATTATTATTATATTTAGCATTATGAAAAATATTGTTTTGATATTTGTTTATACTTCACAAATCTACTATATGCACTTAACAACTAGTAGAAAACACATGTTTCAAAATTCACTGTGAAAAGGATATTTTGAACAAGTAAGCACTCTTAGATTGGTATTTCGTATTGCTCTAATAAATGCTTAATAATTTCATCAGCATGTGCAGCAATTGGTTGGATTATGCAGTAGGAGCTCCAAAGAGTTAATATTGAACTAGAGAGTAAAGTGTGATTAATGAATCCAATTAAATTATGTAGCCTGTTAAACTCTAAATTTAGTTTTATTTAGACATAGATTAATTTTGTTGTTTACAGGAAGCTCAGATGTCAAAATTTCACGTTTTTTAAAATTAAAATACCAAATTATATTCAACTCCTTATGAATAGTGAGCGATGACTCTTTTCCTAAAAAGAATGTGTAATAAAAGGCTTCGATATAATTATTAAATTTTTTATTAGATTTACCACTCTAATAATACTTAACTATTTAACTTAATTATAAACTATTTATGTGTGCTGTCAGTCCCTCGCTTTTTAACCGTTAATATCTGGTTTTTACATTAATGCAACATTATTATCTCATCCTAGATTTTTTTTTTTTCCAAATATGCTATAGAAATGTAGCAACTTTTTACCTAACAGTATTTTAAAACAGTTAAGTCTCAGCATGGAGCAGGGAACAAAACATCCAAAGTTAATTATTTGAAGTATTTTTTCTTTTACTTGTATTAAATGTTTACATGGTTACCTTTATTGATATACAAATTTGTATTGAGTTAAAGTTGATTATATTCTTATTAGTAAAATTTATTACAAAAATAATAATAAATTTTGTCAATAAATTTATGAAATTTATTATATAAAATTAGTAAAACAATAATAATTAAAAATTACGTCAACAAAATATAAATATTTATGAAAACAAAGATTGAATGTAGGTTAAAAATCATAAATACGAAATATGGTATCTTTCTTGAAAACTTATGAATGAATATGTTCCCAAAAGAACATTGCTTTGTTTAAGTAAACAAGCATTAAGACACCTTTGGTGAATCATGATAAAGATGTGTAAGATCACTTTTCGAAGGTTTTGTCCTATTTGGTAGGAAAAATTTTGGCTTTTAACGATTATTTGAGGGGTTCTATGGCATGAAATGGAAATGTAGGGTTTTGTCATTATGCCAAAAAGCAGCGCATTGGGTATGTCATGAGAGAGTATCTCTAGAAATTGATCTATGGATCTACAAGTTCCAATCTATTAAGGAATATTAATATTGGTACCACCATAACTTCATCACATAAAAAGAAAAGAAAATAGCAACATTTTACCCAATCTGTGAGGTTAGACATGTTTTATTGCTACAACAGTGAATGGTTAATTACAATTACTACTTGCATGTGAACCCAATGGGAATAGGGTGGTGAGAACTTCTTCTGCACCAAAACTGCAACTTGCCCACTTTTTGTTTTGTAAATTAATATTTTTTAAATAAGGATGAAAGATGAAAACACATTCATAACTTAAAAAACTTTTTTATTGAAAATTATAAAAAGAAAAAGGAAACACAAAACAATGTACAATGGTTGGTGGTGAATGGTAAAGAAACAGGACTGAACTCTGTCTGAAAGGGCACTGGGTTTGTTTGGAGAGATGAGCAATAAAATAGGTTTGCATACAGCAATGTATAAAGCTGACTTTCTGAGTCCTTTTCCTCTTAAATTATAACTGTCTTCCCCTCATTTGGTAATTATCTGTTTGCTTTCATTTCTTTTTCTTGCTTTTAATGATCTGCAAAAAGCTTTTGCCTTTTTCTTTTCTTGAAGTAATGACACTACTTCCTCCACTTCATCGTGCCTTCCCAGGGAATTACTAGCATTGATTAGGGTGCTTACTGCTAGCTTTCCTTTTTCTCATTGAAAACATAAAAATAAAGTTTAATTTAATTTGATTTAAATTTAAAAACAAATCAGATTAATATTTCATTATTCAGTTTAATTAGTTTTTGTTATATAAAATTCCTTTGCAAAACATTTTACAACAACAAATTATCAAATAAAAAGATATGCTGTAAATTATTTTTAATAATTATTCTTTTATTTATGATTATAGTTTTTCTTATGTTTATAAATAAATTCAATAATCTAATAGTTAATATATATATATCGAGGAAAATATAATTAAATCACAATATAACTTTTAGAAAATATTTTTATATATATTTCTTAGTTATTAATTAATTTTAATCGTGCAGCATTGTTTAATGTCTCATTATTGCAATTATATTATTTAACATTAATCCATAATATTTACCATCACATTTGTATTATATACAAACATAAATTCCTTTCTAATTTCACTGCCGAGAGACTCCTTCAATATATTTTACTTTCATATAACACAATTGACAAATAAAATACAAACTACATGATAAGATAAGCTAAACTTTTAAAATAAAAAATCTTATTCATATATAAATTCTATCCCATTTACACTTTTCAAGTTACAACTCGTTCACATGGATATATTTTTAATTCAAACATTAACATTAGAATCATTTGTCTAAATTTAAGTTTAATTGTCTATCTTCTATGATATAACTCAAAAACATAAATATTACATACATTTAACTCTACTTCTTAAAAACTCATTTATTAAATTAGACTCAAAATCTACATTTGTCATCACAATCGAGCCACATAATACAAACTAGTTGACTCATATGACAATGTAAAATTCACGTTTCTCTTCCACATTGCATTATGGTCATAGGTTTCTCTTTCACTGTGTGAGTCTAATATTAGTAAAATCATAATCATCTCCAATGTCCTAAAAACAAATACACAACTTAAACATCTCAACATCATATTCATTTTTGAAAATAATTATGTCTAAAACATACCACACATTATATCATAACCAAATCATCATAGATTTCATTCATACATATACATCAAACTCAATTTAAATGTTGGTAATTTGAAATTTATCAATCATTTCATCATAATAATGTTAAAATACAATACATTAGTCAAATATGACAATATAATAAAAGATAAACCAATTTTAGCATTTAGAGATATTTAAAAGTATGCTTCTTCAGGGTTCAAAAAACATCATGTCGCACCCAGTGGGCACTTGGTTCGCCCAGCGAATTAAACACATGTTGCAATTCATTCAATCACCAAGATACATACTCACCCAACTAAAGGTATTAGTACAACCAATCACTTTTAGTCACCCAACAAATGAAACATTCACCCAATGAATACTCCAGTGGGAGCTTTTCATAGAAACATTTTCGTTGAACGAGTATTGGCTCATCCAACGATCAAAACACTGAGAGTTTTTGTTTAAAAGGTTTGTCCGACAATTTTGGCTTATCGAACAACAAAAGTTATCAAATTTTTAATTCCACAAATTTTTTTGAATGAAAGCTTGGATCATCGAGAGACAAAATCACTAGGAGTTTTTATTTAAAATAACTCACCTAATGACCAAAACTCTCGAGTTTTTAATTTAATAAATTTTGTCCAACGAGTTTGTGTAAAAATCAATATTTTTTCAAAATATAACACATATTCATTGTAGTTCAAAATGTGTTTTTCAATTTATTTTCTACAAATTATGAAATAATTATTTCCAAGTAACCACAACTTGTACTCACTATTCTTATTCAGTATTCTAACATAAATTCGATAAAAGCACACCACCGTTCAAATTCACTTAAAAATCAAGTTAATTTCAAATTCAAATCAAACCAATACACAAATCATACAAAATATAATACAATATGACCATGTCATATTTTATCCAAATCATCTATCATAAAGCACTGTTGAAAATTAAAACTAGTTTCCTTATTTTAGCTTGCTCAATCCAAATCCATAATTCAAACTCCACAAGATTTTTATAAAAGTTATTCCTATTTACAGATTGTTAAGACTTTTATTCGGCAAGTGTACCAAGTCACAAGTAGTATAAATTTATAAAGTAAGGATGTCGATCCCACAAAGAACAGTTTTGTTTTAAATTTTAGCGTCACTACTTACTAAGTAAGTAAAGGTTTTACGAAGATTTGATGATAAGTTGAGTCAAGAACGTAAAAGAACAGTTAGAAACAAGTAATAATTATAAAACGGAGTTTGCAAGATCTAGAAGGACTTTGGGATTGAACTTCATTTCTTTCTCTCGTTCATATTTTGAACTTGATAATAAAATACAATATTAGTAACTACTCTCAATTGATGCACATATAAAAATCATTCACACCGATTCTTTTAATATGAAATTCATAAGGAAATTTCTTAAACACTGATTCCTCAGCTATTTAGTAAATTACCCAGTGTTAAGAACGGATGTTATACGCAATCAATATATCGAAACATATCCCTAGTATTCTAATATATCGACTATTATCATCTAGGTCGGAAACTCAAAAATACTTTCCAGTTAAGTTTAAGAATCAAAAGCGAGACTCTATTGATCAGATAAAATCAAGCATTAAGCACAAGATGAAAATAGCAATGGAGTAGAAACTGAATATTATATTTAAAATCACCAAAATACAAATGAGTTCAAGAAGTTACATTCAATCCCAAAGTTGTGGAATTAGCTACCCATGGTAGCCATTACAATCCAATGAAAGGAAGATTGCAAGAGAAGAAGAAATCTTAATTCTAGTAGTCCGCCTCCGTCCTCTAGGTCTTGTTTCTGTCCTCCAAGTCTTGATTCCGTCTAAAACCTAAAAAATACCTTTTAGACTTGCTTTTGGGCTTAGGTTAAGTGGCTTTTCTTTTGGACATTTCTCTATTTTAAACTTTTCATTTATTTACTTCATGAATCTTTCAATCTATCATTTTCTTCATTCTTTTATACTTGGAATTTCACAATAACTGAGATTAAATGATTTCCTTTAACTCATGACTCAAAACATAAATTTAAATCCAAAAACTCTAAAATTGGGAGTAATTACTATTTTAAATAACACTTAAACCTACAAGTACTCAATATTTCTCATGTATAAAAATACTAAAAATTACTCAATATTTCTCAATGTATAAAAACACTAAAAATTGATACTTATCACAAATAAAAGATAAAACATTGGTCAACAATCTAGACATATTCCTATTATCCCGAGCTAACACATACTCACCCTAACTCTAAAAACATTAGATGCAATACATTTTTTTTAAGACATACCTAATTTATCAAAATTGTCTTAAAATGAACTTATTCAAAAACATATCTTAATCGTATGGACCTGTTTTATTTTCACTAGGATTCCTATAAGAAACTTCAATCTAATTTGTCAATTTTTTTAGAGAAAAAAAAAAAAAAAAAAGACGTGCACTCCAGTATTGAAATACTCATTTTCTAATTCAATTGCACAGTCTCAATTCTTAAAACAAATTTTCAAGTTATTACAATTATGTTTAAATTCAATAAGTTATCTAGCTCTATTGAATTTAAATATAAATAAAAAAATTGGATATGGTTGAAGGAGAAAAAAGTTAAGTCCACAAAGATTATAAAAAAATAATTTTAATAGGTTTCTAAATATTTAAATATTTTGTTATTATTTTTGTTTATCTAGTTGGATTGGTAACGTCTTAATATTCATTGATTATAAACACAGTTTTTTCCTTTCTAAAACTACATATTTTGTTATATTATTTGACGAATTTCAAAGTAAGTTATATTACAATTACTATAATTAAGGTTAAACTAGGTATAGTTCTTTTTCTTTCTTGTATTATTAAATTTATTTATCTCAAATGGAATAAAAGTACTATAAGTGAAAAAAAATCACATCTCGCACAATTAGTTTCTTTTTTACAGTTAATAAAATGAGTAGATATTAAAACTTAAGTTTGAAATATTTTACGAACAAAAAAAGTGACCAAAAGAAAAGAGTTTATTAAAAATTGTCAATAGCTTTTAGCGAATGTAAATTATTAATAAGATTGATAAATATTATATACTAATAAAATAATCATTTATGTTTTTAAATATAATTCATTACGTCGAAATGAAATTTTAAGATTAATACATGTTTTTATATATTTTTTTTTCATCTTTAATATAAGACATAGTTTCAAAGTAATTTGTAATATTTTATAAATAATTTATATAAAGCATTAGTTTTACTTTTCATTAAATATACAAGTACACACTTATTAATGAATGAAAAAAATAAAATATATTAATAATGAAGATAGATTTAAAAATAAAACTATTTTAAGAATTATCCACTAATTATGTCATAATATATTGATTCCTGTTAAACAATTTAACATATATTATGAAATTATCCTAGATCTAAATGAGTCACAAATTATTTGAATTGGAACACAATAGTAAAAACCAAAAAGCAAGTTCTGAACTAATGTTTCATAAAAGGGATCCAAACTAATTCCCTGTTTCATGATGTGTCACCAAACGATTTCGGTCTTCCCAAATCTTGCAGCAAATTATTAGGGTGTACTTTTTAAGTTCACAATGTTGCTGTTTAATTTAAAATCAACATTAATGATTGGTGAGTGATGTGAGTTCTCAACGCTTAGAATAAATAAATCCGTTTCCTTTCATCATCAAATAATGTCTTGTATAAATACAAACACAACTATTTTTTTTTTCTCAAAAATATTCATTTCGAAAAAAAAAATACTGAAATAAACTTATTTTCACTCTAACTTCTAAACTACACATATTTACTGAGAATTCCGTTTCTAGAAGAGTGTTATCAAAATTATTTTCTCTTTTATTTTTAGTATTATGAGTTTATTTGAGTAAATCTATTTTCGAAAAAAAATCAACGGATCCTTCTCACTCATCTCCTAATACCTATTGAGATTAAACATTATGAATTTTCAATTTAATCTTTTAAATTATGTTACACTGTCAATTTTTTCTTAACATTTGTAAACGATGGATTAATTTATTATTTAAAAAATGATAATAATAATAATAATAATAATAAAAAAAAAACAAAAGTAGAGCCTAATTTAAAATGAATATATGATGTTGCATGAAATATGAATAAGATGAGAGGAAGAGCAGAAGAGTCAGAAGAGACAGTGTCTCAGAAAGAGATTCTGCCGGCACCATATCCGCCGGTATTCCGCCGTCAGAAGAGTACAGTTGGCCGGCGTGACACCATGGGTGTGGGTCCCACTGACAGTGAAGACAAACTTAGATGTATTTGTTGTGGAGACAGAGAAACAACAAATTACTTGAAAATGATGATAGATGGTTACTTATCCTTTTTCCTCCCTCTGACATTACCAACATACCATTAATTCTTTATACATTTAACAAAGATTGAAAAACCCTATCTCTCAACAACATCGTAATTGATTAAACTTAAGCCCTCTACTTTTCCCACTTTGTTGCTGCCACATACTTTAATAGGCTTCAATTTCCTAGGCAAGTTCGTTACTCTTATTATCACTCTTCACCATCAACAAAATCACACGCCAAAGCAAGTGTTTTTCTTTTTCAAATACATATTAAAGGTACTTTTTTAATCTTAACTAATCTTTACATTCATAATTATAGATTATTCTCTATTTTAAACTAAGGGTTTACCATATTTTAAATATTTATTTTACTACTAATGATGACCTGTTATACAAAATTAATAAGACCTATTTAGTTAAAGGAACATTCAAACCAATATGAAAGATGACACATAACACCATTAGTGCAGTCACAATAATTACACCCAACTGTAATTTTCAACCAAAATTGTTTTAGCATGATTTATTAAAGTATTATTATTAGTTTAATTAATTTGTGATCAACATTATTTAAAATACAGAATAATTTGCTTTGGAAGAAATTAACCATAAATGTGTCATTTAAGATTATGTCTTACTGAGACAGTATTGTTTGTCCATAAAAAAACGTTAGAGTTATTAATAAGAACTAGAAGATTTTTCCAACATTATATACCCATCTTTGTTGAGTACATATAAGATAAAATTATTATTACTATAAAATATAACACTAAAATATATTTCGATGCTTTATTTTATTATATTTTTCGTTGTAGTTTGCTAAAGCTGATAATGTAATCGAGTTTAGTTAATCAGTCATTTTCACTATCAAGATAACGATAAGCATGAAGCTTGTTACAGCATCTTTAACATTGTTGTTAATTTATTTAATAAATTTAATTTTTATAACACTAATAACAAATTAATATTTAAATGAAATTTAGATTACATTATTTTACATATTTTATTGAAATTTATCTATTTAAATTAATTTTATACAAAAAAATATTATACTTTTTTTGTGAATAAATTCGGTCTAATCCATCTTTAGCAGCAAGTCTAAATGGGCGAATTTAACCCGTTTTTGTCATTCAATTTGTTAAGTTTGATTTCTTTAATTTTAATCTTATATATACAATATAATATAGTATATTGAATTGATTATTTTATCAATTATAACACTAACTTTGATAACTTGGTGTAACGTATAACGAATTTTAAAAATACCACTCATTTGTTTCAAAATGAACTAATTGAACAATATTTAAGAAAATACCAATAAATGAGGAATTCAGTTTTTGAGAATAACATAATTCTTAAAATATTTTGGTTGAACAATGATGTTTCAAATCTATAATACAAGTAGTGCAAATGGTTTAGGAAAAAATTGTCTATCTATTATTTTGATGGATCCATTATTCATCACTCTTAGTCGATTGCATTTGGTATGAGTTTCACAGGTATTACTTAAATAGGAGGATGAAGAAGCAAATAAAAAAAACATGAAGAGTGAGAGTGTAAATAAAGCAAATGGACCACACTTGTTGAACATGCTCAGATATAAGAGTTTGTTTTGATATATGCACCAAAAACAAACACAAATTTTGTTGCATGGGACCTTAAACACTGAGATTGACCCACATAGACCGAGACGGAACGGTAACGGCTACTTCACATAATCAGATTTAAATATTTTTTTAATATACTTTTACTTAATACTAATTTTAAAATAGTGATAAACTACAAACAGAAAACATATTTGAATAAAAATGGATGTAGATGGCAACACTCAATAGTCAATAAATAATTATTAAAGCGTGCATTGATTATTTTGGTCAAATAAATGTTTAGTTTAATTTTATGAACCGGAAAAGGCATGCATTCATAGCGAATAATAGAGAATAATAATTTTAGAGGTAGTAGCCCAATAACTAGTTAAATAGGGCTTTCAAAAAGTGAAGAGGGAATTAAAGAAGTTGAATAAAAAGAGGGAATTGTAGAGTTAGAAAGTAAATAGGTTTTGTAGATGAGAGTTAATGTTACACAGAATAATGTATGAGTGATTTTGAATTGCAGACATGAATTCCCAAAATGAGTGGTTTTAACAGAGTATTTGTTTCGTTTTGTTGGTTTAATTTTAGTTTGTAATAACAATGGAGACAAATGTTGTTGAGAAATAAATGATTCTACCCGTGAAGCCCATGCCACTCTCAATGCAACTCACTCTCACTTCATAATATATTATTATTATTATTATTATTATTATTATTATTATTAAAGGGTACGCTGATTATTGTAACTGTGTAATAATTTTAAACCATTTTTTTTTATATTCTGTAATTCTTTAGTTAACATTTTAAGGCACACACATCAATGACATTACCTTGTTGTGGAAGAAGATTTTTAGTCACATTTCTTGTACTATAAGTTTTAACACTCATCCATTTCCTATCGATTTTAAATAAAAATTGTTAAAAATATAATTTACCAAGCGTTGAAATTATTTTCCGAAAATTGAATCTAATAAAACATTAGTATGATAAAGAAATATTTATAATAATTGATATACATGTAACAAATAAAAAAAATCAAAATTATTTTATCAATACATATAAATTTTATTCAAAACCCTATCAATATAAATTGTTAAATTTACACTCGCGGCATTATGTACTTTATTATTAATTGATGAACTGGTAACATGTATATGTAAGTACACCGTCACACATTGGTAATATAAAATCGTGAAATTTTTATGAATGATTCAATTTTTATTAATAATTTAATATATAACCATCAACAAATAACAGTTTTTTTTATGGGGAAATAGATGTTGATATTAATATAATTACAAAAAAGTATCATAATTCAATAATTATATTAAAAATTCACTTAAATAAGTTTATATTTAATTTAATATCTTAAAATAAACTTGTAAAGTGAGATTGAAAATAAATCTTAATCAATTTCGTTAAAATAAGTTTTTTTAGTAATTCTGTTTTGTATAATATTAGTGAATGAATATATGTTTAAGCAAATCTTTTTACACTCCACTTAGGTATAATTTATTATTATGTCTAGTTAACGTTAATCAACCATAAAACATAACAAAACACAGTAATTCAAAGATATTTTTGTTATTTACTTAAAAGTTTCAAAAATAGTAATCAGTAGGTTAAAACTAATCATATCCTTAGTCTTAAATGTAAATATGATGTAACACCTTTTGCTTTAAACATCATTTATGGAAATAAGTTTACTTAAAGCTGGTATGGTTTGAGTCTGTCTCAATATTTAATATAATGCACAAGTTTGATTTGCTTAGCTTATTATGTAGTCCATTTTTTAGGTTTGAGTCTTCCCATTTTCAAAATTCAGACTGATTTGAAAGGCTATTTAAGAGTCTAATACCCTACCTAATCACATTATTATCATGCGTTATAATATTTACCTAAATGAGCTAATCTACCAAACTTTAAAAAAGATTTTCAAAAGACTCCGAAAACAGACCCTCTTTTTTGACTGAATAGTGTTTTTCTGAATCTTGAATCAATCTGTTTTAGTAAACCGTCTTAGTTTGACCTATTACTACTGTATCTACCGTGTCATAGATTTTCAATAAGCAGTGTGAATTATTTTCATTTTTCTAAGACAGAAATTATACCCGTTCTTCAATATTTTAGTTAAAATAAACACAACGAAGTGACAGCTAATGTATTTGTTGAAATTAAAAAGCTAATGTATTTGTTTTTGAGTGTGAAAATATAGAGATATTAGAGTTGATAAGTTTGATCGTTTATATGTTAATATGATGTTAAAAATGTATTTAGATGAGATTGATGATAGTTTGAATTATTGGTAAGAAGAATATTTTGATAATTAGCTGTTAATGATATGTTTTGGGATTCATCTAATTAGTAAGTACAGGAAAATATAAGTTTAAATTATAAAAAAATTATGATTTTAATTTTTTTTAGATGACACTGAATATGATATTAGTAGCGCTCAATAAAACTAAAATATTTGTTCAAGTTTGGATGACGTTGTGCTCAATTATTGTAGTACCGAACTCGATTAAAGAGTTTTGCTTTCAGTTTAGGTCACGCCTAATTCAACCACATTGTGGTATACTGTTGATGCTTTCCATAAACACAATTTAGTTTTAAACTTTTTCTTCTCTCTTACTCTTACATAAAATTTATTATATTTTATTTTTGTTCTATTAATCTGTATGGTTCTTATTCATTATTGGTTGTTTCATTGATTGGTGAGTTAATGTAAGATGAATTATAAAGAACTTAAGTGAATGTTTATATTATTGAAAATGTATGATATGTGATTTTGAGCTATGAAGAATTGTGATCAAGACATAGCATTTTTCAAGAAAGAAAATATTGTACTGAAATTTTATTGTTTAGAATGTGTACTGTTTGAGGATTTGAATACATAGTATTTTCAAGAAAAAAAATATCGAATTGAAATTGTATTGTTTAGTATGTGTATTGTTTGAGCATTTGATCAATAAAAATATATTATGACTCTAGTACTCATATATTGAAATTATATGGATGAAGAAGATTATCAATTAATAAGAGTCTGAAGAGGTTTACATAAATAACTATACTTTGAAAAATAATAAATTAATAGATACATATCTTAAATTCTAATTCAATACATAAATCTTCCAAAATTAAAGTAAAGTGTTTATGTATATTAATACTTGGATGTATGACATGAGAAAATTTAATTGTATGTTATTTATAGAGAACTGATTATTAAATATCATACAATAAATAAAGTATAAAAGTTTTTATTATATTAAAATTGTTTGAAAGAAAGATTTAAAATTTATGTAAATATTTTTAAAAATCTATATTTTGTTCAACTTTTTTGTTTATAATTGTTTTATTTTAAAATTTGTAATAATTATGTATTACACGTGAACAAATAAAGTAACAATATAGATAAAATATTTTTCTTATGTTTATATATATATATATATATATATATATATAATCATATATTTATTGCATGAAAAACTAAATTAAGGATAGAATTATGAGTGATGGAACTATGAGTGTGACATAATAAATTTTTATAATTTTTTTTTATATTTTCATGATTATCTCGTCATAATGTGCAATTTTTATTAATACTATACTTATATATAATTAACTTAATTCTAAACATTTCAATTTTTAGATTTCTAGCTAATGGACTTTAAATCTTTCATAATATTGCGAACCAGAAATTGATTTTGCTAAAAGTAATGTTTATTTTTTACTGTTTCTTATATGGCTTTAAATGTTGTGATTTTTAACATTTTTTACTCCAAATGATTGATCAATAATTTCTTAATGTAATAATTATTTTAAACAGTTTATATTATATCGTATTCTTAGCAATTGAATTGTCTTCTACATATTTTTGTACATTCTACACAGTGCTTGTTTTGGATAGTTGTTTCCGGAAAGGTGATCACTTAATTTTGATATTTTTTTAAATATACAAAAATAAGCTCAATCAAATATAAACATTAGTCTATCAAATACAGTGAGTTTATTATAATGTACAATACAATTTTAGAAATACACGAAAGAGATTAGGTGAGTTATAAGACATAAAAGCCCATAGCTATTGGACTTTTGTGTGAAGCAGATTTGTTCAAACAGTTGCTTATTGTATGATATATTATTTCCTTTTTTGTTTTTTTTTTCATTAAATAATTTTTAATATATTTTTTTATTGCTTTTATTTTAAAATTTATATATTAAATAAATCTTCTTTTTTCTCACACTAGCAGCAAATAAATAAGAAAAATATTTTTTTATTACTGATAGTCTTTTATAAATAATCTTCTATTAACAATCTTTTATTAGTTTATTGATAAATATTAACAAATATTTTTTATAAATAATAAAAAAAATTATAAACATTAAAAATTATTTACATATTTTTCAACCAATCTTAAATTCATCGTTATAAAATTAAATATTTAAAAATAATGTATTTAACTGAATTTTTAAAATTAATTATACCACTTTTTATCTCAAATTATAAATATACTATCAATAAAATATCTTATTTTAATAAATTAATGAAAATAAAATAATTATTAATATACTAATAATTGAAAAAACAAAAATTTATATTATATTATTTACATTTATATACTATTAATTGTCAATATCATTTTTATTATTGTTAAGAAAAAAAAATAACATACAAAAAGAAAGTGCTACAGTGAGAGAAAAAATTATTTAATATATACATTTAAAATAAAAATATTTTCGATGCACTAAAAATTTTGTGTAGTGGGAGAAACAATTTGCATCCGTAAAGAAACAATTGCCACTTGTTCATTGTCGAGAGAGTTGAGTCCTTTGGAATTTATCTTAGTTTTTCTTCCTACACCCTCTAAATTTCAACCTGCCTGTGTAATGTCAGAGATACCCTTATGGGTTTTTAACTCCCTTTTCCTTCCCTGACGTGCACATCTGTTCGTCCTTCTCCCTTCTTCGGTTTGCACCTCTTACTACTATTTTGTTCTGTATTTTTTAAATATTCTTCAACACTTTCAGAAATACGAATTCTAAAGCTCGTGTTTTTTTTTTTAATAAATTCTGATAACGTGTTTCAGAAGCATATTTCCAAATTCCGATTTTCAATAACCTGAACATTATTTCAACCCATAAAGCAACAAAACAAATCTTTCACACCTGAAACTATCTACTTCGAACCTCGTTAACTTTGACCACCACAAAACAATGCTTCTATGGAAGGGATGTTTGAAATAAAAATTAAATGGGCAAAAATGGAATTCCAATAGTGTAGGTAGAAATTGATGGGTGCAAGAAACAATAGCCATCTATCTTTCATGCATGACAAAAAATATCTATTACAGTATTATAAATCTGAGTACCAAAATGAGTATCACCTTTTATAGTCTCATTAAATTAACTCATATATTCTTCTCTCACCCTCACATAGTTATATCTACATACAATTTATGAAAATGAGATTGATATTTCAAGATTTTACAGTATTTTAAAAATTAAAATAATTATTATTTTTATATTATGTTATGATCTTCAAATATGATGCATTTTTATTTTAATTTATAACAAACACTATTCTTTAAAATCTAAACTACAAGATAGTAATTTTTATTATTATGAAAATGCTATTTATGCGTACAAATAATTTATAATTACTATTTTTTTTAAATTTAAATTGTCATATAGATAACTTTAATACAAATATCATTAAATGAAAACTAAATCATTATTTATGAAAATATTATATGGGACGTACAAATCTTTGGTTTCAAATATAAAGATAAAAATATATGTTACAGTACCTACCCATTAATAAACTTTGAACCTATATGGCATTAAACTTTCCTACCTTTTTAACACTTAATTAATCCTAGTTGTTGCATGAATAAAAAATACCAGCATGAAAAATTATACAATGTAAGTTTTATTTTATACTATAAATAATTGATTATATAACTTCATATAAATTAGTTACACTCCTTTAATATTTCTAGTTTTAGAACAAATCAACAAAATATATTTAGATTTATGAAAATGAGTTTCTTTTCCATCATTATTTTTATTTCTATATCCTCAAAAAATAATAAAAATATTTTTCTAAAACTTATCATCATAAATTTTATGATTAAATTCAAAACATAAGATGTCATGTAAATTTACTGAATAAAAAAACAATTATACTGCTCCAAAAATATAGCCCCTACTATTACTAAATTTGCAAGATTCCTGTATGCTAACAAGATTATGGGATTTCCTATAAGTTTCAATCCACCACAGAAAAAAATGTGTCAAAACTAGTTACTTATTGTTATTAAAGTTCATTTTATTTACTCTTAATCTCTCCCAAAGTCTTAACTAGTTATTTTTTATTTTTAAAGTTCATTTTAAAAGTAGATATATCAAGAATCTATATATTTTTCCCACTAAACACAAGGGTCACATTGTTGTTGTTAGAAAACAAGTATCACATAATAATAGGAACCAAAATGAAATTTCGATTTTGAAAAGAACTCAAATCAAAATTTACTAATATAAGAATTACTACAAAATATATTTAAGTCGTCTCTTTATTATTGGCTAACTCCCAATGAATTATACCATTTGTACAACCATTTCGGGAACACAACACATCCTATAACTTTAGTCTCCTTAATTAATTCTATTTTATGAACAATTCTCTTCTCATTGTAAAAAAAAAGTAATTAAATTTGTAGCATAAAAGTAAGTTCTGTTTTGCCTTAAAGATGTGATAGCTAAGTAACAATGACACCATCAACATAGCCCAATGTCATGTTTTAAGCCAAAAAAACATATATTTTGGCTCTGAAGAAACAAGACCATTGTGAACAAAACCATAGTTTAACATCTTACAAGAGATTAGCCGAGTCCAAACCAGTCAAACAAAAGCATATTACGACATTCAAAGAACTCAGCAAAAAGATTCACATAGTACACTATGACCATCCTCATGCATTGACTAAGAAAATTAACAATAGGGGTTGGCCAATCGAAAAGATGTGAGGTATGCAAAAAGAGTAGACACTGTTGTTTTGCTCCAATACTTAATCAATGACACCAAAACATCAATCAACAATACCTTTTCCATCTCAATGAAAGTATCAGCTACTGTAAGGAAAAAAAAAAAATGCTCTTCGGTGTCTTCAGTGCGACTCTGGATCCGCATTATGCCATCCCTTTGTACAAGGAGGAATGGTCATAAACTCGTCAAATTCTTTTACATGAATATCACAGCACTTCCACTACAAAAAAAAGAAGAAGGAAAAATACAGTTCTCAGAGACCTTGTCTCAACTACATTACAAGTATTGATTTAGAAAGAAATGAGATCAAACTAAGAACATTCAGTGGAATACTCAATACTGACCCCTCTCATCCGGTCATGAAAAACAGCAGGGCCAGGATGGTAGCTGCAAGCAGTGTCATGATTATCCTTTTCCTTGAAAGTTTGACCGCATCCTTTATTTTTGCATATCTGGGGCTCATTTATATCGACTATCTTCTTAGGTTTCGGAGCCTGAACGCTTGAATTGTTAACAGCAGAGGCATCTCCAACAAGATTTGGGGACTTGTCTACAACATTAACAGGTTTGCTTTGTGAACCTAAAGAAGAGAGGGACAGGAGAAAGAAAATTAGTTTTGGAAGCATGACATGGGGGATTACTAAACAATAACTAATCAAAGTACTTGAGACAGTGCCATGAGCAGAAGCATGTGACTACCATGATCTGAGCAAAAGAAACCCTGCCTACATCTGGAGCAAGAGTCCTTTGATGAAGCATTGGTTGAAGAAATAGCAGTTGGAGTGGGCATCGTGTTCTTCTTCACTGGAGCAATTACTTGCTTAACTGTTGTATGTTTTCCAGTCTTACATCTTGATCACAGAGAGAAACTTTGATCAATATGTGCAGCGAATATTAAAATGAATGAAAGGTAATGGACAAAACCGATTTAATTTTTTATACTAAGGGAATATTGCCGCAAGTAAAAGTAAAATACATGTTTCATTGCCAGCATCATTTAAGCCAATAAACCATGTTTTCCAAACTCAACATACATATGATCATTACATTATGTAAGATCTAATACTATAAAGAATCCCACAGAGATAAAATTAGACACAAGCAAAATCATCCGCAGGAGATAATGAAAATGTCCTGAGGAGCAGCGGATATTTTTCAATCGAAAATGTTTTATAAGAAAATTTATACAAGAATAACAGCTAGGTGGAACCCACTTCTAATTTCCATTTCATTAATGTTACATTTAGAAACCATATTTTACTCAGTGAGCATTTACTGCCCCCAAAAGCACCTTCGAATTGGCGATGAAGAAAGGACTGGTACCAGTGAAAAACAAAGATTGGAGATTTTAAATACGGATCATTGAACATGAAACAGGAGTATTCAAAACGTGATGTTACTTCCCCAAATATGAAGATGAAATCGACCCATGTAGAACTGGTAGATGAAATTTAGAGAAAACATCCACCATCAACCTAGCATATTTTGACAACCTAGCATATTTTGACAACCCATCAGACTGTCATCTCTACGACATATTAATAGATTGTACCTAAAAAAGGTGAACTCTTTCAAATTGACCAGTTGACTGCAGACCAAACTTCATATGCTAAAACAGGAAACTACAGAAAAGGAAAAAAAAATTATCTCTCACCCCGGAATTTCCAGAAACAAGATAAAATCATGACTTCTTTTCTTGCAACAACTCCATTCTTTTGTTCCATCATGAAATATAGGCTGGAAAATAAAGGAGAAACATAATCAATTACAATAAACTGATAACTAATCTTCATAAAAAGAATAAATTAAAGAAATAGATTTATAGATATTGACTTACTCCCTGAACAATGGAAGATGCCCCAGCAGCATTAAATCCAAATCCCAAACATGCCAAAGAAACTGAACCGGTAAGATCTCAAACAGATGCCGCATCATAAATCAACAAAATGATATAACAATGGATATAAAATTGTACTAAATTCACAATCATGAGTACTCATTAATGATGACATTAGCTAAAAGGATATTACCATAGCACATGAAACAATAGTGCACATGAACGAAAATTTAAGCCAAGGGAGTTCTTGGATGAACTGAACAGTATGGAAGAAAAATACTAGTTTTAGTAACTTTTAATATAGAGCGCTAGCCACTCCGCTGCTATCATGCCAATATTGACAAACTAGGCCTAGCAACCAAAGATGAAGAGATAAGTTGAAAACTAGAACCAAATGACAAATCAAGACCCCAAGAAAATAAGCGTTAAGCGTGATTGGTACAAATTATTTAGATAAAAGAAAATGGAAAACATACTAAGGGTCATGCTTACTAGTGTTGAGTACTAGTTAGGGAATTAAAAGGAAAAAGTTCTATTACAAATCATATGTAGGCACTTTAGAAAATCATAGGGAAGCCCTTATCTACACATCCTAATAAAAACCTTTTCTTTTAAATCCTTAACCAATGCCCTGACAGCTCTGGTTAACATTTGTCAAAAGAAAAATAGAATCAATTGTATCATTAATTAAGAAGAAAAAAATAGAACCAAATGATAAAGGACCAGTTATTATCTCACATCTCAAAAGTCCACAATTGTGGTGTTCTCCCCTAAAACTTTAATGTAAATTCCCTTTCTAAAATCTCGAAATTATATGTGCGCATACTTATACTTTCAATTGAGAGTTGAATGAAATACATTATATTTTGAAACTTTCATTTCCAAGTCATAAATTGATTATTGTCATTAGCATGGTGATTAAATTAACAGTCTTACAAGTAAGATCATAGAGTTTTACTATTTTCCCATGCCTCAGCAATCCCAATCATATTTGGCCTCATTTTACTTTAAGTGGTAGGACTGAATTGCATTCTTACTGCATGATTGCAGGATTGATGATTTGTCAGATCCTACTCAGACTCATTTCTTAAGAAAAAACCTAACAAATCTAATCCATTTTTGACTGACCCATTACATTAAAGTCCCAACACTTTACCTTTGGCACTGCTAATTTTTTTTGCTCCTTTGATTGAACATAAAAAATCCAAATCCCTAGTCGGTTATTTTGCTTTTGATTTCAGCACAATACACTCTACTATCAGCATGGATTTCTTCTGCTTCTGCATTCAACATTTGGTTACTTTGCTTGCTTGTTTGACTTGTTTTGGTGTGGTTACTCCACTTTTTAGGACCCTGGGTTCAAGTTTCTGATCTCTGCCGGTTCCACTTCCCTAATCTGTTCTGCTATTCATAATGTTTTTAAGTGGAAAACAAACTAGGAACTAGTGGGGAGGGTAACGAGGGGGGAAGGGGTACAGTACAGGTACTTTTCAAGTAGGAAGCATCTCTCTTGGTGTCATTCATAGGGTTCAAAATATGGAATTCACATGACTTGTAAGTTTGTGGCTCTTAGCAATTTAAAGTGATTTTGCTTATTTGTTTACTTCTAATGCATCCATGTGTCTTTAAATATAGTTTTGCATTTTAGATATCCACATTACAATTACATGACTTCTATTCACACTGGAGAACACACTCATTGGGGAGTCCTAGGACAGATAGGAACTCAAAAAACCACGACAAGTTTTACACCGTCTGACCTGGCGTGACCTAGATGGATAACACAATTTAACATGTCTATTAAAGGTCCTATAAAGGTTCCTGCCTTTTCTCGAGGAATGGCATACATAATGTAATGCCTCACACTATTGCGAGGAGGAGATCAATGGTACCAATCCAGCAATGTATGGTCACATTCTCAGCTGCATGGTTCAACTTGTTTCCCTACCTAACCTTGTCAATCCTTAGTAAGATCTCGATTTTGACTACCTTAGTCATTAATTAACCTAAATCACCCCTAGTTTTCAGGTATGAAAAACCAAGCAGCTCTAACATTGTTTTAGCATCACACGGATCCCTGACCAAAGTACTAAAGTACAACCATAGATGTGCCACTCAAGCTGAACTGAACCACTACACTACACAGAAAAGCTTCCACAGAATAAATTTAGCTCTTCTAATATGAGTAAACCACTTCGAAAAGAAAGGCAAAGTGGAATATCTCAAGTTCTCAACTTTCAACAATTAAAGAGAAAATCAAACGAGCATCCATATTAAGCAATTCATGGGTTTATTGCACTCCTGCTCGTGCATGTAGTATCAGGCCATAGGTAATATCACCGAGTTAATTTCCTCATCAGTGATGGAGATTTCTTGCTATTTGCTCTAACGCGAACTTTCACACAGCCAAATCCACAAGAAAAGGCACAAGCTTAAAGAAACCAAAATCTTTAACATACTGGGATAAAGAATTACAAGCGAGAAGGCAGAAGAACAGGGTTGACCGCAAAAATAATTGTGGGAAGGCTTAGGCAGTTAATTAAATCAAGTGATATTGAAACAAGAGCATAAGTTAGGGCAGGGTATTAGGTGAAAAATAAAAAATGGAGAGTTATAGAACACAATTATCCGAAGTGAATGGGGAAGAGTGCATATGGGTTGCGATAAAGGTGGAAACTTGGATAAGAGGGTTATGAGAGAGAGAGAGAGTACCGAATCATGGTATCTACAGGAACCTTCGGGATTCTCGTCCTCGGAGAAGGTGGCGTTGCACCCAATCCTCTGGCATCGAACTTTAAGTGAAGTCTTCTCCATCCTGAAGTGGGCACAATCTCAGTGGTTTTGTCTCTACAGCTTTAAGGCGCACGAGAATAACAGAAGAGGACTTTACCTTGGGAGAACTCAAACGGGTTGGGCTTTGATGCTGTTCAATACACGAAATTGAAGTAGAATAAAGGGGAAAAGATAAAGAACTGATTCCCCTCAGTTACCACTCAACTTCCACAAGGTGCCATATTTTTTGAGTTGCTAGACTAGCTAGCTCGATAACTGTGATTCAAGGTGAATTTCAATGATTAATTTAAAAAAAGTCCATAAAGGTTAGGGAATATTTTCACCATTTTTGTGACCAACCTGGTGTAATTTGTTTGAAACTGCTGAACTGAATAAAATTTTAAAAAACACAAAAACATAAATAAATCTCGTTTGAAAAGACTAATTCATTAAGAGTTGGTTTGGAATAAGGTGAATTTGAGAGAGTAAATTTGACAAGAAAGTAAGTATAAAGTTAGATTGTTTGGATTAAAAAAGTAAGTATAAAGTTAGATTGTTTGGATTAAAAAAGAGTAGTAAAATTTGAGTGTAAAGTTTATAAAAATTTATGAATAATGTAATGTGTGTAATTTAAAGAATAACTTTTTAATAAATAAAATTATAATTTAAATTAATTTAAAATAAAAAATAATTAATTTATTGTTTGTGATTAATAAATTTTATTATTTTAATTGATAAAGTTAAAAATTATTAATTATTTTAAAATAAAAATTAATTTTTTATTGTTAATAATATTATTATTTCATAAATTTATTTTCACATATTGTTATAGTTTCAATTTTATTATTATTATTATTTAATTATTTTTGTTATTATAATTATTGTTTATGATTTTATTATTATATTTTATTTTTAATATTTTATTTTTTTAATTATCTTATTTTTATTATTATTTTATAAATTTATCATTAATATTTTTTGTTTTTATTGATATTTATTATTATTATTATTTTATAATTTTATTAAAATTATTATTATTATTCTAGTAATTATTAATATTATTACGGTGTATTATATAATTAAATTATTATTTTTATAAATTTATTTTAATTATTACAAATAAATATTTTATTTTATATTATATTATATTATATAATTAATTATATTTATTATATTATTTTATAAATATAAATATAAATATTAGTATATTAATAAGAATTATATAAAAAGGTTTGAAAAATTTCTTTTGCTTTGAATATTTGCAAATCTTCTCTGAAAGAGAATAAAGTTTTAGGTAAACATTTTTCTTATTTTTCGTTTTCTGTTAATATTTTTTGTTTCCTTTTTCTAACTTTTTTTCGATTTTATGAGTCGCACCAAATCGTCGCTCAGAACCAAACGCACACCTTAAATAAAAATAGTATTTATAAAGATTATTTTAATTTTAAATTTTTATAAAATAAAATGAAAGTAAATTATTTTAAAATCTATTGAAAGAATTGAAGTAGTATATTCAATTAAGATTTTTATTTAATTTTTTAAGAAAACTAAAAATTGAAATCAGTCTAATATATATATATATATATATATATATATATATATATAATAAAATTAATTGAATGATTTATATTCTTTTAAATTTTTATCCATTTAGATAATTTTTAAAAAATTATACGCCTTTTTATTTTGTAAAAAGAAGGTCACCCACTCTCTTCTCTTTAAATTATGATTGTCTTTCACAGAAATTTACAATGAAATATTGTAAATTAACTGTTTTTAGATTAAAAATAAACATAAAATTTAGTTTTAAAAATAAATAAGATAACATTTAAATATTTTTTAGTAGAAAAGTTAATAAAAAAAAAGAAAATCAATTATTCAGCTTTCACTCTTATAACAACTACTACTTTTATAATAATGTTAGGATTTTGTAGGGTCTAAAAGTGAATTAACCCTTATTACGATTAAACATAATTAAATATTATATAATTAGTTTTTTTCCTGTTTAACTTGGCAATATATTTGTTATTATATATAGTTTTTTTATAAATATAATATCTTGATTTAATAAATTTTGTATTTTTTGATATAGCATTAGAAGTGTTTTTTCTATATTCATTACAATATTTCTTTTTTCTTTTATGGGTGTTAGGGATCAAAATTGTAATGTATCTTAGTTATATGATTACGTCTACTTTGATGATAGTTGTTTTTTCAATAATTTTGGTTTTTCCTACTAATTTTATTAATCATTTGTTTAAAAATAAATAGATTATTAATTCATGTATCACTATTATTATCACTATTAATCCTCGTTCATTTTTTCTCATGTTTTCAATCTTACATAAATGTAAATAATAAAATTATTATGTTATCTAATCAATTTGTTATTCATATAATAATTATTATATTCAATCTTCTCTTAAATTGGTAATTTATAATTTATAATGTTTCTATCTATATCAATTTAAATTTAGTTTGATATCTTTCAATGTTTTAATAGCGCATAGTAATTACCTTTTTTAAAAGTTATTTTTTTTATATTAGAATTGGTGGTAATTTTAGTGAAAGATTATACACGCTGTCTTATAGGAAGTTGACTTATGATGACAAAGGTTTTTGCTAATCTTTGTAAATTCACTTAGATATTTTTACTCATACATAAATCTCAAGCTTTTAAGGTTATAAAACATTTTTTCAAATTTTTAAAACTCACTTTGGGACCAAGGTTAAATGTTTCAGGTCTCACAATACAAAAGAACTTGCTCTTGTTTCTTTTCTAGTAGAACAAGACACTTTCCGTCAATTTTTCTATGTGAATAGACTTGAACAAAACTCAATAGCTGAAAGAAACATCGACTTTTATTAAATGTGCCTCAATTTTTTTTAATCAAATTTGTTAATTCAATTATGTAGGAGTTTGTTTTCATTGTTGCCTAGTACAACAACAGAAATCACCTTACTAGGTTCTACATGAATATCAAAACTTTTGGATGTTTGGTCTATACAACAGTTTTACCTTCCTCACGAAACACATTTACTTATCATGTCATTCCATTAATTTTTGTTGTTATCCTATATGCTACAAAAAATACAAATTGTATTCCGTATAAACCAAATATTTTTTTTTCAAGAGATGTTCTCTTCAATTTTTTCTTTTAAGAAAATAACTTCTTATAGAGATTCTTCTCTTTCATTAATGATACGACAATTCTTGTGCCTACTACAACAACTTGCCTTTAAATACTTTTTTTTGTTGTCTATAACTCTAATGAGCCCAATGATGCATATGGAACATTAATGTCTAATGTTGATGGTTTTGAAGCCTATGTTTAGAGATCATCTAGAGTATTCAAGAAACCATCTTATTTGTTTTATTATGTGTGCTTTGATACCACACACCCTTATTCAAAAATTTATTCTATGAACAAACTCAACACAAAATAGAAAATCTTTATCGATCAAATTTTCGCTACTTAAGTTCAATTCTATCATCAAACAATTCCTTACCCTAAGTAGATGGATGTCAAGAGATTAAAGATTTAGAAGATAATGACACTTAGTCTTTTGTTGATTTATCAAAAGACAAACATTGCATAGGATGTAAATAGGTTTTTAAATTGCAATACAATGTCGATGGTTGGATCGACAAATACAAAGCTTGGTTAATATTTTTTCAGGCTACACATAATGGGTTGTGACTGATTTCTTATATACTTTCTCACTAATGGCTAAACTTTTGTAGTGGTCTTATTAGTTGTTGTTGTTGTTACAAAAAATGAAGCTTATAACAGTTAGATATCAATAATGTATTCTTAAATGATGAGTTATTTGGGAAAGTATACATGGATATTTCCCAAGGTTACAAAACAAGAACAAAAAGACTAGTTTGCAAGTTGGATAAATTTATATACGTAATGAGACAAACCTTCAAACAATGGATTTGCAAGTTCTTCTCAACATTACTGTAACATGGTTTTACACAGTCTAAAAATGATTACTTTCTATTTACTCATTATTTTGGTTTTTCATTATCCATTTTATTGGTCTACTCTGGATGACATCATCCTAGCAGGTATTATTTTTCTTGTGTTAACAACTTATATTTTATATTAAAGATCATTGATCCTCTCAAATATTTCTTAGGCTTAGAAATTGCTAAATTTGACAAGGATATTTCCTTAAGCCAATGAAAATATATTTTTGTTTTTGCATGATGATATTGACTTCTTAGGTAGCAAATTAGTTACACTACCTATATAGCCCATCTTAAAACTTAACCTTAATGGTAGTGACCTTATTAAAGATTATATATACATAGAAGATTAATTGAAAGACTATTACTTAATTATTTTTAGGTCAATAAACACTTTCATTCATGTCAACAAATGAACATCAAATAGGTGACATATTCACAAATGTCCTTCTTGCTATTCATTTCATGAGTAAGTTAGAAATCATTAACATTTATTCTCTAATTTTGAGATGGATTTTAGAATCAAATATAGTTAGATATTATAGATATTATGTAACCAACTATTTTGTTTGCTTTTCTATTATACTTGATAGTATATTTATTATGGTATATAACTTTTTCTTTTGTACAAACATATATACTTGGATTTAATAAATTATTTTATTTTTTTCTCTCTTAATAGTCCAATTCTTTATTTTATTTCTCTTAATAGTCAATTCATACGAGTTGAATTAAAAACGAGTAAATTTAATATAAATTACTTTTTGGTGATAAAAAAACTAAATGTTGATAAGTTAAGTGAATTGACTGATTCAAACATAATTTTGCTCTCCTAACTTATTTGATATATTTATTATAGTAGAATTAAAATGAATGGACTCAACCCACTTATTTATAACAATAGAATTCATTTATTTCATTAAACATTAGTCACAATTAAAAAATTATATTATAAAAATAATAAATAAAATTTAAAGTATTAACTTGTATAATTACTCATAGATATACAATAAATATATAAATTATTAAAATACTATTAAACACTATTATAATATTAAAAAAACTTAAAGTACAAATTTATAATTAGAAATAGTAAATAAATATAATAAAAAAATATAAAAAGTTAATAATTATAAAATATAAATATAATAATTTTGCTTTCCTAATGTTTGATATATTTATCACAGTAAAATTAAAATGAATTGACTCAATCCATTTATTTATAACAATACGATTCATTTATTTCACTAAATATTAATCACAATTAAAAAATAATAAATACAATTTAAAGTATGAACTTATATAATTAGTCAAAGATATATAATAAATATATAAATTATTAAAATACTATTAAACATTATCATAGTCTTAAAAAACTTAAAGTACAATTTTATAATTAAAAATAGTAAATAAATATAATAAAAAATATAAAAAGTTAATATTAGTATATTACTGATCATCTTACATCCAACTCAATTCAAACTTTTCTTAACAAATCAAGTGAATCTATCCAACCTGACTGGACCCGTGAGTCTAGTTGAGTCATGAGTATAAAGTATTTTTATTTTTCACAGTAAAGTTTGAGTTTGAAACGTTGGTTATCTAAGTATTTTTAGTATTTATTGTCTAAATTATATTATAACTAGTTCTTGTCTTTTTATTGTAATTTATCATGATGTACGAGGGTTGGCACCCTTATCTATTCCATTTCTTTCTTAGTGATAAAAAAGAATGAATCACCATTAATTTTATCCTCTCAAGGTTTTATGGTCTATGAACCCAAGCCATGACTATCATAATTAATCTGACTTGTGGGAAGGTTGACTTCAATAGTTTATGATGACCTATATAAATTATAAGTTTAATTTTGAAATGAATTAAATATTTTTTTTATTTTAAGATTTGTTGTTTTAGTGTTTTTTTTAATGCCATGCTGTTTATTTTGCTAAGAATAAGTGAGTAAGTTTAATCTTAAAATAAATGAAATACTTTAATACTTTTTCGTTTTAAGATTTGTTGTTTTAGTGAGTTTTTTTGATATCACACTTGTCAACACCCGATTTTGTCCGGATAATCTTTTAAATTAAAGCATAATGATAAAAATAAAAAGAAATAAAAATCAATAATAACATTAAAATACATTTATTAATATAAGTATTAATAATGATAAAAGTTAAATAAAATTTGAATTTTTCCCTTACAAAAAAAAAGACTCAAAAAGAAAAGGTAGTGATTTTACAAAATAAAAT
>Ga0209489_100697_pt1 | contig 65591 bp, 25 predicted proteins | sample SiratrowhiteBW_FD_187527 | JGI IMG/M metagenome (GOLD analysis project Ga0209489, IMG submission 187527) | Root nodule microbial communities of legume samples collected from California, USA - Siratro white BW (SPAdes) (version 2) | ecosystem: Host-associated > Plants > Roots > Nodule | place... | reverse complement strand
TATATATATATAATCTGATGAAATATTATAAATAGATAAATATTTCAAGGTATATATTATTAATTTTTAATACATATTATTATTTTATAAATAAATTTTTATTTAAGTATTAGAGTGTTTTCAGCATAATATATATACATTTTCTATCCAATTCTTAAGTGAAGGAAGTGATTCATTTCAAACTTGAACACATGGCCATTTTATTTCAAAAATAAAACATATCAATCCAAAAGAAAGAAATATTTATTAAAGAAAAAATGAAGGAAATAGAATCAACCAAAATCTAACGTAAATGAATGAAAATTGATGTTTATACATTAGAATAGTGTCAGTTGTGTAACGAGCGCTAAGTCATTGAAAGTAAGTTAAAATTAGTGTTAGTCTTGAGATGAAACACAAATAGCATCGAATTGACCAATGCTAAAATTGATACTGAAATAAAACTGATGCTACTGATACAATCGATAAAAATATTAAAAAATTATCGTTGTTACTTGACAAAAGCAGTTCCATTTAATATTGCGAAACAAATTTCAACACAGAATCATTCTCAATAAAGTAAGATATAAATAAATTTCAAAGATAAAATCAATTTCAACATATTCAGATATAAACCAATTTAAACATAAAATAAATTTCAAAGATAAAATCAAAACCAATTTCAAATAAAAACTAAAACAAATTTAAGAAAATACTTACCTTTTTACGATGTTTTAGAAACTCGGGATAGATAAGAAGCAAAAGAACCCCACTCACGCAAACCTACATTCACCATTCGTTAGTTCATTGTTATCGAAGGACCAAGGTAATCAATCTCAAATAAAAGCACAAAAAAGGCTAAGCACTTACCATCGTCCAAGTCATCCAAGCTAAAGATGAACCACAACTAACACGAACCACGTTGAAGATGAACCACTACGAAGAACCACTACCATCCAAGTCAAAGAACCACTATTATGAAAATGAAAGGTCATTTAGAATACCACCAACATGTAGAGGAGAAGTGACAGAGGAGAACAGAGTAAGAGTAGCGGGGGAGAATGAGGAGGAGCAATGACAGAAACCGAAACCGACACATCCAAAATCAATCGGTGGAAATGATTTTGTGAACCTAAAGGAAGATATTTTAAAGTTGGATTGGGGATTAGAAACAAAGACTAAAGGAATAGAGTTTGAAAGAAGCTCCGACGTAAAGAAGAAGAAGACGAACGCGGACGAAAATGAATTGAAAAAGTTCGACCCCCATTTATAACCACATGCATTGGCTAAGCCGACACTAGAAATGGTTGATATTTATGTCGACAATTCTAAAAACAACGATTTTAGTGTTAACAAGCCGATGCTAACAATCATAGATTTTAGTGCCCGCTAAGCCGACACAATGCATTAATTTATTATTTAAATCCAAACTCCTTAGTTTAATTCCAGTTAAATAATTTCATAAAATAAAATTAAAGAAAAAACGTCGGTATGATAGACTCTATTTGCGTCTTCTATTTAAATGATGCTATTTTTTGACAATTATTTTTGTTTTCTTGTAGTGATTCTTTTATTCTAAAAGTCAAATGTTGTTTTCTTATATTTTGACTCTACCATTATCACATTCAATAGTCTCACCATTACACCATATTTTTTCTTCCTTAAGTTTAAATAAATGATACCTTACTTTCCTCAACCACAATTTTCTTATTTTATTATTGTTTTATAGAAGTAATTTTACAATAACATTTGATAACATTTGATTTATGACCAAGGTGATCAAACAATTGACGAAAATACATGACAATGTTAAAAATATGATGGCACCTTGTTGTTATCAACAAAGGTAAGTAAAATTGGTAATAATCATGAGATAATTTAAATAACTAAATTGTGTCATTTAATAAGAAAATTATTTTTGTCATCGAAATCAAGTATAATAGATAACATCAATTTTGAAAGAATTTCTATGTCAGTTCAAGAAATCAACATTGAACTAATATAGTTGAAAGTCATTTCTTTAACAACTAATATGAAAAAATTGAATATCAAATGTTGATTGTTATTTAATTGATGTGGAAACACACATGCATGTGTGTACATACATACAAGCACTAAATATATACACGTAACACTTTCAAATACACACGTGCATGCACATATGCACAATATACACATGTATTTATGAATGAAAACATTCATCTTTTTCATATTTTACTATATATTTAATTTATTAAGACTTTACTACATAGAAATGAATAAGAGATGACAATAGAAAAAAAAATCATTCGTAAAGATGGAGTGATATGCCAATTTTTAACTAAATTACAAAGGAGATAGATGAGGAAGGATGAAGTGTGAGAGGAAAAGAAGAAGAGAGGTAAAATGATGGAAAGAAAAAAAGAAAGACGACAGAAAAAAAAATAAAAAAGAAAAAAATGATGAAAGACGCAATGATAATAAAAGAATAAAAGAAGAATTTGAAATAAAAAAAAAACAAATAAGATATATATATATATATATATATATTTATAAAAACAAGATAATAATTTTATGTTGATTTTTATATAATCGACATAGAATATCGCTTTCTACCTTTAATCTCTCTTATATTAATCTAATAAAAATAATATTTTATGTTAGTTATTAGAAAATCAAATGTAAAAAACTTGTTATATAATAACAAATTTTGCTAATGTATTTTCTTCCAGATCATTCAATAATAATCAGCTTAGAATATAAAATATCTTTCTATATTATTAATAATTCATCTTTCAGAATACTTTTCCTTTTATAATGAATAAAACAGGTCCGAAATTGATGAAGATAAAAATAGAATGGATAAAATAATGTTTAGAAAAAACAATACACTGGATGCGAAAGATGATGAAAATTTTGGATGAAAGAGCATGTTATTGGAAGATGGAGAATTTTTTCAAAGCCACCTAGTAGAATTTTAAATTCCTAGTTTTAATAAGAGACTAACATATCCAGATAATTCTTTATTAAACATCTTAACAAAGTATTTTATTGAACAATTTGAACATCTTCAATATGCTACTTAATCGAATGTTTTATAATTATGTTGGCTGTTAAAAAAGAAAAAAAAAAGCAAGATAATTATAACAAGAGTGACACTTAAGTAATGGTGTTTATTTTTAACATTCGAAATAAATTTTCATCCACGTGATGACTATTATTAATTTGCAATAATTTTACATATAAATCATTGCTACATTTTGAATTAGTTTTATCTTTTACTAAATACATAATTTATTACTGTTTATCTCAAATTTTCCTTAATTATTTATATTCTACTACCTCCCTCTTCTGTGTCTACCTTCTTCATCTTCCTTTGGTCTTATCTTTTTAACTTTTTAGCCCTTATAGAGCACTTTACTTTCTCGTCATCGTCTAGCATACGCGATCACAAAAGGGAGTTCTAGAGTTGTTGAAGTCTTCAAGATTTGAAGTGGGTCACCGATTTCTTTTGTGGAAGAAGCGACATAACAAAGATGAGGGTTTATACTTTTCCCTAAAACATTTCAAAAAATAAACATCACATGAAATTTTCAGTTAAATAACATGTCATCTATTAATGAATATTTGAAAACTATGTAAGATCTTGTCAATTTTGTTCTTAACAAAAAAAATCTTATTTAATATTGTTCAAAATGGTTTTTCAATATTATAATTGAATGAAAAAAATGTGGTTCTTTATTTAATGTTAAAATTGATCCTTAAACTTATAGTTTAAGAACGAAACTTAATCATATGAAATAACTGTTACAACTTTACATCTTTAGAGGCTAAATTAATGTTTTATTATTTTAACTATTAAATTAATTGCGCGTTGGTCATTTACCTCTTAAATCTATTTAGTTACAAATTTTCGAGAAATATTTTACAAATTTAAAAAAATGTTAGATATATGAAGCATGAAATGTATACTTCTCTAAAACCTTGAAAATGATACACGACTTTTTCTAAGGCTATTTACATGTTAAATGCAAAAAACCTAATTTAGAGCTCATTATAAAGGAACAAAAAGAATCAACAAAGTTTGAAAAAAAAAGCTATGGTCTTCTTGACCTTGGCCAGCTTCAAATTATTTATTTGACCATCTGTTTGATTATTGTGGGAATCTTTAGAAGGTTTTCAAACAAGAAAGAAGAAAGCAAGTGGCAAAATCAAAGGCACTAGATGAAGATGTCAAATACTATTTCGTATTTCGAGGATTGTTTGGTCCATGTTATTTGAGTAATGCTTACTTTTGTATTTGATAATTGTGATAGGGTTTATTTCTGAAAAAAATATTTCCATGAATTAAAAAAATTAACCCATCATTCACATCAATCTAATTATATTATTTATTTGGGTTAATTTTAAATTTAATTAGATTTAACTTAATTTTAAAACTGGAACTACATAAATTTATACTATATAACTGATACTTATGGTCTACTCCCTCTTATAAAAATTCGAGAAGTGAAGAAAATTAATTTTATGAATTAACTTTTTGTTATTATTTATATATATATATATATATATATATATATATATATTTAAGGGTAATTTAAAAAAGGTTTTAATTGTAGAAAAAAGTAAATATTATTAACTTGAATTTTTTACTAATTTCATAAATTTAAAGATAAGTAATATATTTTAAGATTTTTTTTTTAAATTTTAAAGTACACACAATAATTGCGAACTTGATAGGGTTATTTTCTTTTCAGAAAGAGACAAAAGGGATAGTAACTGTAATGAAGGTGACACAAAATAAAGTTTATTTATTTATCTATCTGATATCAAATCGTGTTATAAAAAAATTATTATTAAAATCTTACGCGAAAAGAATTTGTGGGGATGCATCTATGGATATCATACTCGTTTACTTGTGCTGATGAAAAGGTTATGATTTGCTTAATGCAACGATCTTTCAAATTCCATATAATGTGTTCACTTCAACAGGTTTCGAGGCGTTGATGGAGCCAGAAAAGGTTGGGTTCTCAATCATTACTTGTACATATATCATATTTTCTTTTTTCAAAACTTAACCCCTAAGATTTGGCAATGCCTTAGCTTTTTGTCCCATCCTCTCTTGTTTCAAGCGCCCAAGGCTTTCGGGTTTCACTTTATAATACTATGTTTATAACGGAATTCATAAAAACATAATCATATTTTTCTTTCCACCCGGAGGCTTTGGTAGGAATTTTGAATTGAAAATTAAAAATTAATTTAGACTATTTAGTATATTAAAAAAATTATGGTATACATTTAAAGTTAACAACCATACGTGAATATATCTTTAAGATTGTTTTTATAATTTGATTAAATTTTACTTATTATTTCCTCGTAAATACGTGGGTTAGTCAAAGTCGCATATATTTTATTAGACATTGAGTATGCACTGGTATTGGGTTTCGGGTCAAGACTCCCATTATACGAGCAACATTTGTTCATTTCGTAGTTGTAAGTTTTCATTAAAATTTGAAAATTACCTTTTCGTTACATTCTGTTCCATGGCGATAGAATATGTCCTAGATATCAAACTATTGAATAAAGAGGTTATTCAACTACATACTTAATCAAGAGTTTAATAAAGATGGGGTTCGATTGATTTTTTAATAAAATATTTGGATCTAATGTCAACTTTAAAGAAGATAATTGTAAAGATGTTGGAACATAAATATTGCAAGACTTTTAATTATAAAAATTATAAAGTAGTGTAAATTTTATTTTGGATCTTGTATTTTAGATTAAGGTAGTTCATGATTTTTAATTTTAGACCAAGGTAATATGGGGTTTTATATTTTGGATCTTGTATTTTGGACCAAAGGTTGTAGAAAATAAAATCCTAACACTAGGAAAGGGAAGTTTGTACCTAGGTCAAAATCCTAACCTGTCATGCAAGTTAGGGTTAGGTGGTGTCATGCAAGCTAGGGTTAGGTGGCGTCACATGCCTTCCATGGTTCCTTGTCGCACGTATAATATTGTCAGGGTAAGAGATGAATAGAATGATATTTGCCTTATGTATTCCTCAAAGATTTCAATATTACTTTTCTTGACCAAATGCTTCTTGTTTATTTGTTTGACAAAATTAATGTGATTTAGAGTAAAATTTAATAAAAACTCAAGTAACAAATTATGTATAAAAGAATAAATTATTTATAAAAGCATGAGATTTAGAAGGTTAGAAGCTTCGACGGAATTAATTTCATTATGAAAACAATTCCAAAAATTTCATATAATTCAACTCTAACGAATTCCCCAAAACTTAGAACTTTGTTTGTCCTCAACAAAGGTAACTTGGCTAACATGAACAATTACTCAATATTGATAAAATAATTTAGAACAAATTCCCTAATCACCTCAGGAATCAATTAAGTTTGTTTCTTTTGAAATCAACTTATGAATGAAGTTATACCTCATCAAATCTCAAATATGGTACTTAAATGTAAATGTAATAAAAAATGCACACAACTTTCTAACACTGATGACAATTTATTATTAGTGAACAACCAAAAGTATTATTCCTCATTGAAGTAAGTGTTTCACTCAAGTATTCTAGTGTCTCAGGATATGATTTTTCTCTCTCTTACCAATAATTCCACACAATTTAACTTTGCTTTTCATTTCAAGAGCCAAAAAAATTTAAAACATGCAACATCACAAGGACTTTTATTGGGTTGTAATGTGGCTGGGCTAACACAAGAAAATTGACTTTTCTAAATAACTCTGAAGCTCAAAATCTCACTTGTGTATACTTTTAATACCAAAAGTTGCCACATAATATGCCACAATAATGCATTTTCATTCACAATAACACAAAAGAGTAACTACAACTTAAACTTCACAAGAACAACCTAATCCATTTACAAATCTCAATGAAAACGCATACTCAACTATCATAAAAGATTAATGAATTAGTCTAAGTCATTCATTAGTGCATTATAATTTTTAGCTAACCAAGTGCCTAATTATTTATAAAAACTAAAAAAAAGAAAAAAATAACAAAATAGAAAAATAACAATAAACCAAAAAATAAAAACTCCCTCTAAATCTTCCAAATATTTGAAAAATTTTCTCCTTTTCTTCAACATCATCATCCATTTGCCTATCCCCTTCCTCCAAATTGGTCATAGTCCCTAGGCAAAATAATTTTTAGTAACAAAGACTAAGAATAAAGTTGTAAAGATTGACGCTTGTACTGGGTGTAAGTAGTTGGTGCCAGGTGCAGGTAGTGTGGCATCGGGCGTGAGAACTCCCGAGAGTAATGTCCTTGAAATGAGCTAGTCTCAACTCACTTGCGCTCAACTTGGCTTTCACCCTAAAAATCTCTCTAACATGTTTTGGCTAATTAAGAGCATTTTAGACCACCAAAATCCTACACAAAACAATGAAAATAAAAACAAAAAGACAAACCAATAAACTGATAAAACAAACTCTGGGTTGCCTCCCATAAAGCTCTTGTTTAATGTCTCGAGCTTGATGGATAATTTGCTCAAGGTGGATGCACCTTAGGTCATAATATTCTCCTAGGAACAATTTTGGTTTTCTAAAATATGGGGGCTTTCAATCTCCACAACTCCATCATCTTTAACTTATTTGGCAACACATAAACTAAGTCCTTTTGAAAACAATTTCCTCTAAGACATCTCAATTTTGAACTACCAAATATGATTGGTAAGCTTCCTTCAATCCTGAATCAGTGTGCTTCTTGACCTTCTCTACTCTAAATAGCGTTGCTAAATTATAATCATCAAGTTCCTTAGGATCTTGCTTTAATGGAGTAAAATATCCAAAAACTTTCTTTAGCCTAGTTGATGTGCTCACCTTCTTCTATACTACTAAAGAAGCTTCTTGTTTCAAAAGCATAGGATAAGGAATCTTTTTCACAAATGGGTCTTTAATCTCCTCTTTCTCTTTCTTATTTTCTTATTTTTCTATATTATTTATTTATTTTTCTCCTCTTTATTTTTTCCCTCCTCTACCATAGTCTCCTTACTCAATTTTTTCTCTATACTTCCTTCTTGACCCAGCTTTCTCTCATCGGCATTGTTTTTCTCTCTATCACTCAAACCAACATTTCTTCCACTTTTATTGATAATTGCTTTACACTTCTCCTTGGGATTGACTTGGGTATTTGCAGAGAATGATCCCTCCTGATAGCCTCCCATTTCTTTTTCCAGTATGAACCTCTGTCGCGACCACGATCACGACGGGTATAACGATCCGAAAGAGAAATTAAAAAATAATGAAAAGAAAGAGATGGAGTCGCCACCATAGTTTATTATGGAAAACTATAGAAAACCAAGAAAAGAATAAGGAAAGGTCTGCGAACTAGAGATGAGCTCGGGAGTCGATTATGCGTGGAGAATATATTAGCACCCCATAGCACCTGTCCTAAGACAATACCTTTTTAAAAATGAGCAAACTCAAATATGGTTTTTAAAAATGTTTATTTTTCCCAAAAAATTTAAATAAAATGCAATTAAAAATAAAATAATAATTTTTAATTAAAGGACCCCGGATTAACCTTGCTCTCACGTATCAACATCCTTAATGGGTAAAGAATCAGGGAATACATAATTCTAAATGATAGATGAGTTGTTTTGAGAATTTAATATTTTTTTGTTTCGAAATTGTATTTTTTATATTTTTAGAAATTCATTTTAATATGGATATCGTAGACGCATTCGGCCTTTTGATAATCCAAACAAATTAAAACTTATCGAATTAAATCCCATGACGCGAACGACCTTTAGGAATTCAAATCAAAAATTGTTATTTCAAAAAAGAATCCCGCATGACGCGAACGGTCATTTGGAATTTTAATTAAAAATTTATTCAAACTAAAATCCGCATGACGCATATGGCCATTTAAATATTTAGTTGATTTTTTTTAAGATGTTACTTTTATTTAAAATAAATATAATGGTGAGATGATTTATGATTTATGAAGCTAAAATAAAAGTTTAAAATAATATAGATGATTTATGATTTATAAAGCTAAAATAAAAGTTTAAAATAATATAGATGATTTATGATTTATAAAGCTAAAATAAAAGTATAAAATAAAATAAAATAAAAAAATATAAGTTAATCTAAACTTTTTTTTTTCACTAAATGGGCTCAATCTCACACTAAGACTATATTTAATAGGAAACAAGCATATTTTCTCTTTCCTCAATTTTTATTTCAATTCAATCCTTATTATTTAGGTGCTGGAATCTAAACAAATGGGTAAACCCAACACCATGGCTACGTTGCTCCCAATCCATTCCCTCTTTCTCAATTTAATACCAAATTTAATCAATTGATTTCTCTCTCCAATTCAAATCCCAATTTAAAACAATCTACATTACCACTATAATTCCAATTCTTCTCTCTAATTCAATTCTTTTTATTCTTCCAACTCTGCATTGCACTTTCAATTTATCTTTGGAATTCAAATTTTTTATCCTTTCAACTCCACGTTGCCACTCCTTCTCTCTCCAATTCCATTTTCTTTTACTTTTCTAAGTTCACACATTAACGTCAATCTTTTGTTTATTTATTTTTAAACATTTTATTTCTATTTTAGCTTTCACAAAACAGTACAGCTGCCTGTTTATTAGCTCCTCTCTCTATTTGCTAATCATTCATATTTTTTATTAATTATATAGGTATAAACTAAGTTAATGAATTAAACCTACTTTACGTTCATTCACCTCCTTAATTTCACTTCCAATTCAATTGTCTTTACCTTTTTTATTTCAATCATCATTTTTTTATCAAACAATTAAAAAAAACTGCACTACTACACCTATTAAGAAAAACATAAAAAAAAACAACTAAGCCCAAGCTAATAACTTAATAACGTACTCCAATCCAATACTTAAAACAACAGTGCACACAATATTTATTTAATAAAAAAAACTAAACCTGTATACATCAACATATAAATGTAATAAACATAAACAACAAGAATATCAAATTCAAAATCAAAACAAATAAAAACAGAATGTAGTAGAGAAAAACATACCTGACTGCAAATCCTTAGCCACATTTTCCAGCAAGTTTTGAAGCATAGATATAGCATATGGATACATAACAATTTATTTAACCAAAACTAAATTTCTACATTAACAACATGCAGACAACACATTTATTGTAGATCTTCAGTTATACTTCCAGTAAGCTCTTCAGTGAGTTTTTTCTTTCATGGATTCAATATAGGAATTGGCTCATTGGAGACAACATTCAAACAATTTCAGTGCATCACAATAATTTAAATAATTTAACACTCTCGCAGATTCAAAATAGAGAACATCAAAGAAGAAAATCTAATTCACAGTGAACAGTACAGTTTAATGGAGAAGATGATGAACAGTGCTATATGAATTTTTAATGATGTATATGCTTAAACAGGACATATGATGCTTGGATGCTTACTTGTTGAAGCGCCGATCACTCTCCTAAGATTCGTTCTTCAATTAGATCACTCTTCTTCAACAACGAGCAGCAAACAGTGTTATCAACATGCAATGTTCTTCTTCTTCAATGTTTCATAAGCAGCAAGGCAGCATTTCAAGCTTCTCTCAACTAACTTCCCTCTCAACTTTGTGTCTCCTCTCACTTATATCTTTTCTCTGCGAAGGAGTGGGTCTTATATAGGCAGCACAAAGAACGTAGACCCATTCGACGTTTCATTTCAATGCTCCGTGTATTAGTGGAATCGTTGCAACAAATTAGAAGAGGAGCGTGTAAGCACCTCTGCATACAATGATTGTACAAATCCTCTCCATTCATGTGTTGACACGTGGCTACATAAATTTCTCTTTTTCTCTTCTCTTCTCCTCTCATTTTTTCTTTTTCTCATGCACCGCTCTCTTTCTCTTATATATCACTATATATTTTTTTTATTTTTTTTTTATTATATATATTTTTTCTATATATTTTTATTATTTATATTTCTTTTATTTCACTTATTTTTATTTCCTATTTTTCTTTTTTTTTCTAAAATTCTTATTACCAATTAATTAATTTTTTTCGATTTTATTCATATTTTTTAATTTTAATCTTAATTACTTTTAATTATTTTTTAATAAAATGAAAATAAATAAAATAAATTTTTCATTTTCATCCGGACCAAATCAGGTGTTGACAACCTCCAAATTCTTAATATATGCTTCTATATTCTTCTGATTCTGAAAAGAGAATTGCACGAATTGTTGAAAGGTATCTTTCCACTTGTTGACTCTTTCATACAATGGTGGATACTGTTAACGTCCTTGGTTCCAAAAATAATTCACTTCTTTAATCTGAGAACCACTAGGCATTTAACAGTAACCATTGGGGTGATTGCCTACACAAAATTCAAACCTAAGAATTTGTTGAGTTGGAACTGATGCAACTTGCATGACTCGTATCTATTGAGGTAACTTGGCCATCTGTTGGTTGAGAACCTCAACTTGCTGGGACAAGAGCTTTGATTGGGCTAAAAGAGCATATTGAGAATTTAACTTTAACACTCCTCTCTCCTGTGCATGTGTCCTCCCATACTAACTTCTCAAATTGGTAGAAGCTACAAACTCAATAATTGTAATTGCTTCCTCTGCAGTTTTGAACAAAATTGAGCCACCAAAAGAAGCATCCAAAAGCATCTTTCTTTGCGGTTGAAGCCCGTTGCAAAAAGATATGCACTTGCATCTCCACTTCAAAACTGTGGTTGGGACACTTTCTCAACAAAGCCTTGAATCTCTCCTAGGCTTCACTCAATGGTTCGTCAACACCTTGCACAAAAGTAGCTATGGCTGCCTTCACCTTTGTATTATTGGATGGTAGGAAGTAACGGGCTAAAAACTTAGTCTCTACATCTTTCCAACAGGTTAGACTTTGGTTAGGGTGTGATTAAAGTCAAACCTTAGCCTTTCCAGTCAGAGAGAATGAAAAAATTTCAAGAACAATGTCTCCTCATCAGTTCCCGTGATTCCAACTGAACCACACAACTCATAAAATGTGGACAAATAGTATGTGGATCTTCATGATCCAAATTGGAAAATTAATGCGAGTTGATAAACTATAAGAGAGCAGGCTTCATCTCAACAATCTTCTTATTTATGGTGGGCCTCACAATGTTTGTGAAGTCTCTAGGACTCATGTATGTTATTGAGTCCCCTATTGTTCTTCTGCAATTTTGCGTAACCAAATATTTATAGTAAAAGAGAAAGTGATTTCTACTTCATTGGATCTCATGTCTCAATTAAGAGGAGTCATGGAAAGAACAGGTTCAAAATCGCGATCAATTCCTTTTTCAAATCCTGCGGCAGCTGCACGAGCTCTTCTCGCGTGCCATAAATGGCCTACAAATAGAAAGAATCCTAGAACAAAATGAGAAGTAGCTAACCAACTTCTAGGAGAAACATAATTGACTTCTCTTTAGGAAGTTCAAATTTCTGAGTGACAACTGTAATAGAAAAAGATTGTACTGTATATACAAAAATATACAAAAGACTAAAAGCAAGAGTTAGTCCAAATAAGTTATATGTACAAAAACAAAAATAAAAGAAAGGAAAAAGGAAATAAAATGAAAAATAAAAATTGAGTCTAAAAAATTATAAAGGTAAATTTTTATGTATTAGAACACAAAAGAAGGGTAAGAGAAGAATAAAATGAAATTGCTAGGGTTAGATTACATTAAACCTCACTATCATGTATGAAAATATTTTTCTTCTTTTCAATCAATTGTTAATGTCAATCAACAATAGTACCCAACCCCAGTTCCTTGATCAATTATATAAATGAATCTTTTATTCTCATAAGGTTCTTAAGACAACGATTGAATCACTCTCTCTTCCTAGACACGAGCTTTCATTCAGTAGTTTAATTTAGATTTAAAATCAAGAGATATTTTTCAATACTCTCATGAATGAATAATCGAGTTATGAATCAATAGAACAAACACTATGTGTAGAATTAAAATATTGATATATTGAAGGAAAAAAATTATGATAAGATATAAATAAAACCAAACCGATTACATGAGAGTTTCATCTTATTACATCAAATCCCAAAAATAATGGGTTTAACTCCTCATAGTCATGAGAAGACTAAACAACCATAAGAATAATGGAAGAGGGTTTATCAAACCTAGAAACTCTAAGGTGCCTGCAAATTTGACTTTTTATGATCTCTAATTGAAGATGCAAAACTCTAATGCGAAAGGTTAATAAAATCTATTTTTTGACGCTCATGCTCGGCCCAGCAAAGTGGCGTCAAACAAAATTGGATAACTTTAAAGAAGATCAATCTAGAAATATTGGAACATAAAGATTGCAAGACTTCTAATTGTAAAATTATAGAGTAGTGTAGATTTATTTTGGGCCTTGTATTTTGGGTCAAGGTAGTGTAGGATTTTTAATTTTAGACCTTCTATTTTATGCCAAGGTTGTATAAAGTTTTTAATTTTGGTCATTGTATTTTGGGCCAAGGGTTCTAAAAGACAAAACCCTAACACTAGAAGAGGGAAGCTCGCGCCTAGGTCAAAACCCTAGCTTGCCATGCAAGCTAACGTTAGGTGGCACACATGCCTTCATGCATCCTTGCCACATGGCACTCTCCTAGTGGAGAGGATCCTCTCCGTTATAGCTTGCCACTTGTCATCCTCTCATTTGAGAGTTTTTGAGTAGCTTTGGCCTATAAATAAAAGTGCTCACTACATGTAAAATTAACTTGGAATTAGTAATGATATATTGCCCATTTTTGGCCATTCTACTTGTTCCTAAGTTTTCCCTAGGTTAGTCTCCTTCTAAACTTAGCATAGACTTTTTTTAGTGAGTTGGCCTCACCTCTAACTCTCACAAATTCCTATTTCCACATCAATCAAATGAACTTCTATTGAGTTTAAAAAATGCTTCCGCTCATCAAAACTCCTTCATCACCTATCTAAAGAAGAAATAAAAAATATTACTACTAGAAGAAGAGTGTTTCCCATTCACACGAGATGTTGAATAAGTTGTTTTGTACTAGTTAATTAAGCATTTTCAACGAGAATTAATTCTATAAATTAAAGAATTCTTCTTGCTTCCAAGACATGTGATGCTCTAGCTTGATGTAGACAATTTTAACATTTACCGTGAGATTGGTAAAATTAATGCTATCTTTGCATTTTCATTCATGAGGAACCAGCAAAGCACTACCTAACTAAAGGAAAACGGTGAAACCTTTTCCCTGTATCAATACCTGATTTCGTTTAGCAAATAAAATTATTTCTTAAGAAAATTAAAAAAAAAGTGTGTTGAATTGATTTTAAAAAATATATATAAAAGAAAAAGGTTTTTAATTAGTTAGAAAAATAAAAATGATTTTCTCTTAAAAAAATCGAAAAGAGTGCTTTAAGATTTCAATGTAATTTGGGCCCAATACATTAAAAAATCACAAAACAAAAAACTAAAAAAAATGTTGTACCTCTGATTATTTTATTTCCAATTTCAGGGTTTTGATTTTATTTTTAATATGAAGGTTCTAGGATTATTACAATTTGAGGGTTTTGATTTTATTTTTTAATTTAAAATTTTTTGGATTTATTATGATTTGAGTGTTCTGATTTTATTTTTTAATTTCAAGATTGACGGATTTATTATAATTTGATGATTCTGATTTTATTTCCAATTTAAAGATTTTCAGATTTATTGATACTTAAGGATTCAAATTTTATTTTACCATTTAAGGATTATGATTTTATTTCCAATTTGAAGTTTCATACCCTACTACCACACAATATATATACATCCACACACTGAGAAAATGGGACACATAAAAAAACACATTCACAGATTATCTCTTCCTCTGGGTCCCAACTTTGATTCCAATAATGCCTAAATCTAACCAGGTTAAGGTTCCAACCCATAAACAACATTCCTGTATTTCATTCCATCATCCCTTTCTTTTCTCATCCACTAGAAGCAATTCACAATCAAAGTCATTCAGAAAAGGTCATTTACAATAAAAGCCATTTAGAATCAGAGTGGAGACCGGTAGGTTACACAGGTATAATTTCATTTTCATTTCATCTCTTACTCAATTTCAATTTCAATATCATCATTCAAATCAACAAAAAAAAAAAAAAAAAAAAAAAAAAAAAAAAAAAAAAAAAAAAAAAAAAAAAAGAAAAAAGAAAAAAGAAAAAAGAAAAAAGAAAAAAAAAATGATCACCTTTTCGCTAATCATTCGGAACATTATTTGCACCCTTCTTCTTTTATTTACATACCACGTTTTAATTTGGTTCAACATCTCTAATAAATGTTTTACAATTTTTTATGAATACAACACCACTATATTTTGTTTTCTTTCCATATGCAACAATTAAAAAGAATTTTGTACATTACAACTTGTAAATAATTTGAGATATTCATGTGGTCATATACATCGTCTAGTATTTAATTTTATTATTTTAAACATTTTTATATGATAAACAATATTTTAGAATATTTTTTTAGATATCAAAATGACCGCACGCGTCATGCGATATTTAGTGAGAAACTTAGGAAATAATAGTTATTTGGGTATTTGTAGGATCGTCTACATCATCTTATACTCAATATCCTTTTAAAAAATAAAAAGAATTATATGTTCTTTTTTCTCAAAAAAAAATATTTAACACTATTTTCACTAACGATATGACTTGTCAAGGGTATCATGAATAATTGCTTGTACTATCTTGAACTTTAAAAGTTTACAAAATCCTAAAAAATATTAAAATATATAAAAGTATAAAATATTAAATTTCAAAAAATCCTAAAAATTAAAAAATTAAAAAAATTAAGAAATATCAACACACCAATAAACACTTTTTCTATCCAGAACTATGTAAATCCTGATGTTCCATCGTGGATGGAAATACGTAGGAATAAGGTGATCCTTGTTAGGTCCAAAATAGAAAAAAAATATTTTCTTTGTTTCTACTTGAATTTTTGTTTCTTTTTTTTTAGGAAAAATAAACATTGTAAAAAAGCACACTTGTTTCACTCATTTGATTAAAGGTACCATCTTGGGACGGGCATTATAGGGTGCTAATACCTTTCCTACACGAAACTGACTCTCGAACCCGAATCTGATTTCGCAGATCATTGCCTTATCTTTAGTTTCTCCATATTTTTCCATAATAAATTATGGTAACGACTCCTCTTTTTGTTTTGTTTGCATTTTTCCAAAAGATAATATTTTTTATTCGTCTCGTCGTGACCTCGATTGTGATAGATGGTGACTTCACTGGGGACCCTTTTAGAGAGTCAGGCCAAATTAATGAAATGAGCTAAGAATGTCTGTGGTTTTCTAAATGTTTATCTTTCCCTTATTTTTCTATATATGTTTTTTTTTTTACTTTCTTATTTTTATGATTATTGTTGAAATATTGAACCCTAAGGTAGAAGACATGCTATATTTGCATGAAACTCTTTGCTAGTTGTTTTACAAGTGGAGGCAATGGGTATGCATCTTCTCCCTTCACACACACACGCGTGCGCCTACACACACACACACACATACACTCACTCACACACACATAATATTCCTATTACATATCATGAGTCGGGCCCTATACCCGAGTTTAAGAAAGCTTAGAATTAGAAGGGGTCGTGTAGCAGTGTGAACGAGGATGTACTTCCCATTCTGACTATTGTGAGAACCCCAACTAGAGTTTGTTTTCTTCACTGTATGTCACACTAAGTTGGCTACCAAGTGTTGTGGGTAATGCAATGAAATAAAGCCCTAGTGACATTATACTTTTAGGATTTAAGAGCCATCCTTTCTGAATACACATCTACTGCCCTAGATCGTTAAATATCGCAACACTGAACCTTGTTTAGGGCATTAAGGGAGATAACTGGGCACCTCTACCCCTCACCATTTGCTTGTACGTACTAATAAGTGTTACATTTGCATCCACACGTTGTAAATAAGTATCCCTTGAGGTATTAACATGTAATTGCTCATAGTGATTTATCCATTTTAGTTATGTTGTTAGTTGCATATCATGTTACTCAACATTGTACATATAAGCATGCATATGCATTTTGTCTTCATTCATACATTCAGGATACCACGTATATAATTTTCAAATTCATAACTTTTTTTTTGCATTCTCATACCACCTTGCATAATACACCACATTCGTCCATAAGTTGTCATAGACATACATATAGCTAGTTTTTCATGCCTCATACACCTTGACATGCATTCATATTTCATTTTACAATATTTTTTTCCTTCCATTTTTTTTTAGAAATAAAATTTTGAAAATTTTGTACCATATTTTTTTTGTTATTTTCTTACTTGATTTTATTAGTTTAAGGTTAGAAATTACATAACCATGTGTTCATCTTAATAAAAAAAATGGAAATTAACATAGGGTATGGAATTGAGAGGGATTCCAATTTGAGTTTCTAAAGAGAAATCTGATTTTGTTTCAGATTACTTTGTTGATTTAGACCTATGTTATTTGTCATTAATATCATACTCAATATTCACATAGCTTTGTAATTTATGTCCAGTGTAGATGCATTATTTTTCTTTTAATCTAATTCAACTTTGATAATAACATAAACAAGCATTAATGGTAAACATTCTGTGACACCCGTACAAAACCTGTTGAAATCGAAAAAACATAGAAGATCGGGGTGAAGTACAAGAACCAATGAAAGTCCATATAAATCAGCCTAAAGATCAAATGGGCCAGATTCTCGAGTCCTGACAACATAGAAGAACATTAGGGAAAATCCCGCAACTAAAAATGAGGATGTGACTTCCTCCTATTCTTCAGCTTCGCACCCTGGAATGTGATAAATTTCAAACAATGTTGCTCATGGAGACAAAGTAACTCCCATCGAATTTCCTCTATACAGTTTTCCCCTAGGTTATACTCAATACTTTGAGCAGAGTCAAATATCGCGTACTATCCTTGCAAGCAAGAAGGAATCGCTCCATATAATGACCTCTCAACCAAAAGTCTTGCAGGTGGTAGCGGGCAATTGATCCTAAGCAAAGGCCACAACTCAAGTTGCAGTTCAAGGAGTATCCATTGACATTGATGAGGTGAAAAACAAATTGGAAATTCTGGAAGAAAGGCTTAGAGCTATAAAGGGAGGAGGTAGCTACGGATTTCGGGACACTACGGGATTATGCCTAGTACCAAATGTCATGATTCCCCTAAAGTTTAAGGTGTCAGAATTTGAAAAAAATAATGGCACCTCTTGCCCTAAAATCCACCTGACGATTTTTGCAGAAAGATGGTGGCCCATGCATACGATGAAAATCTGCTTGTCCATTTTTTCAGGACAACTTAGCTGGTATGACTCTGAATTGGTACATGCATCTTGAGCCAGCACGTATTTGCGTATGGAAAGATTTATTGGATGCATTTCTAAAGTAGTATAAATACAATGATGAGATGACACTAGACAAGCTACAACTTCAGAACATATCAAAAAAAGGTTATGAAACCTTTAAAGAGTCACTGCTGTACGATAAGAAGATGGTATGCATGTTCATATACACACTACAACCTCCTTTCTATGAGCATATGTTAGGTAGTGTCTCTCCGAACTTTGCCGACATTGTCATCATTGGGAAAACAAAAGAATTTGTGTCGAAAAGTGGAAAGATTAAACATGGCCTGCTCGTAGCCGCCAACGCTAAGAAGTCCGGGTTCAATTTTGAAAGAAAAGAAGGAGAAGTTTAGGCAGCAACCACCATGCCTCACTGGGGAAGGCGTTTATCGCCTCGTTATAAGCAACTAGCAACATAACTCTCATATGTTTCTATTGCCACAACGGTTTACTGACCACAAACTCATCAACAAGGTTTCCGTTAAGCACCATCTACGCAAAAAAATCTTTATCAACATGGTCAAGGCCAGAGTTCGTCCCCAAGGAGAAATTCTGACCAGGAAAGGAATTCTATCCATTTTACTCTCATCCCTGTGACCTATGTGGAACTCTTGCTGAGCCTCCTTCGTAATTCCCTAGACGCAGTATGTCCCTTGAACCCATATAGCCACCATATCCTAAAATTATGAAGCAAATGGTAAATGTGATTATCATGACCGGACGTTTGGCCATTCTGTTGAAAGATGTTTGGCATTCAAACAAGGATCATTACTACGTTGAAAGTCAACTCAAGGTTTACCTCAAGAGCTCCTAAGAGTCAGATGAAATCAATAAAGAATATAATGATTACAAGGAAATGATATCACAAAGAAAAAAAATGAGCAAAAAGAAGAAAAGAAAAATGGAAAAATGAAAAGAATGAAATGTGCATAAAGAAAAACCTTGATTATATCCAACACAACACCTATTTGATGATCCTTGTTTCAAAAAAGAAAAATCCTAAAAAAAATACTACAAATATTTTTGAGCCTTTATAATATTTTTTTCTCGACAACCCTTTATTTCGTAGCCACGTTACAAGCCTTAATAAAATCCATATTGATTAATGAATGATTGCTCTGATTTTCATGAAGCTTAACTCTACAATAAAAGGGCGTGACTAACAATGCAGTAAGAAAACCAAAAAAAAAAGATAGAAAAGAAAAAAAAAGGATGTTTGAAATGCTTGGGGTAAAAGACAACATTCTGCTATCAACCCATACGCCGACTAAGAATAAGCCAACTGAGAAAAAGCTACACCAGGGCAATCCTTTCCATCCACCTTACAAAAATAAAAAAGAAAAACCAATCAAATCACCTTTCATTCAAACTTCATCGTCACCCCTATACATCAAAACTAGCACAATTTCTATTTGTTCTACCCATATCTTTTCCTTTTAGGGATACAACTTTCTCTATATGTCATTGCACCAACCCAATTTTCATCCAATCCGATTGTCCATCGTTCATTACAACCTTGCAATTCAGACTTTACCTAACCTAACCAATACATCAAACCTAGGCCAATCCTGTTCGCATGTATAAGTTGTATAAATTTTCCATTCTAGAGGGGTATGGAAAGGATAACCTATCCGAGGTGGTGCAATCCCAACTTTCTTCAAACTTCTTCAATCTTCTCTTCCACACTTTTCACCCAATTTTAACAAGAATTTCAGGACTTGCAACATCCCTCGTTTTTAAGAAAAAGATTTTGGTATTTAATGAATTCAAAGATTGCAAATGGAACAATTGATTTTGCATGTTAGTATAAAAAAATAAAAAATAAGTCTAAAGCATTTATTCATTCATGCACCCTTATCAGCACAAACATTCTTTGTTATTCTAAATGTGAACATCCAAAATATAGAAAAAATAAGTGGTTCTCATGCATGCATTCATCCATGCACCCTCATTAAGACATCATTTGATTTTTGTCTACATATCTTAATTTGTCTTTTCAATACGGGCCCTCTCATTGGGATCGACCTAACATCACAATTCTAATTTTAGTTATGACGGTATGAGGCCATCTCCACAGGAATAGTTCTCAACCTCACTTAGCTTTTCAATTTTGATGGTATGAGGTCAACTCCATGGTTACAATTCTCAACCTCAGTTCTCTTTTCAATTATGATGGTACGAGGCTAGCTTCACGGGAATGGTTCTCAACCTCACTTCTCTTTTCAATTATGATAGTATGAGATCAGCTCCACGTGAATGGTCTCGACCTTACTTCTCTTTTCAACTATGACAGTATATGGCCAGCTTCATGGGAATGGTTCTCAACCTCACTTCTCTTTTCAATTATGAAGGTATGAGCCAACTCTACAGAAATGGTCTCAATCTCAATTCTCTTTTCAATTATGACGGTATGAGGCTAGCTCCATGGGCATGGTTCTCAACCTCACTTGTATTTTCTATTATGATGGTATAAGGCTAGCTCCACGGATTGGTCTCAACCTCACCTCCATTTTCAATTATTACAGTGTGAGGCCTTCTCCTCACTTTTTTTTTCTTTCTTCAATTATTATGGTGTGAGGCCTTCTCCTCACTATTTTTTCTTTATTCAATCGTTACGGTATGAGACCTTCTCCTCATTGTTTATTTTCAATTATTACGATGTGAGGCCTTTACCTTAGTATCTCTTTTCAATTATGATGATGTGAGGCTAGTTCCACGGGAATGGTCTTGGAATGGTCTTGACCTTTTTCTTTTAATTTCCTTTCTCCGCATCTCATTTTTCTCATTGCTTTGTGAAACCTGAACGAAATCAACGTTTCTATCTTTACTTATCTTTTACTACGATGATATGAAAACAACAAATTTTCATATTATTCAATAATACCTAAATAAAGAGGAGCAACTGTCAACATCCGATTTGTCTGGACAAATAAAATTATTTGTTAAGATTTTTTTTATAAAAAAGTATGTGTTCAATTGATTTAAAAAAAATATATAAAAGAAAAAAGTTTTTAATTAGTTAGAAAAATAAAAAAAATCTCTTAAAAATAACAAAAAAGAGTGCTTTAAGATTTCAATGTAGTTTGGGCCTAGCCCACTAAAAAAAAGACAAGAAAAGAAGAAAACTAAAAAAGGTGTCGAGACTTTGGTTATTTTATTTCTAATATGAGGGTTCTGATGTTATTTTTTAGTTTAAAGATTTTTGGATATATTACAATATGAGGGTTCTGATTTTTTTTTTAAATTTGAAAATTTTAGGATTTATTATAATTTGAGAGTTATGATTTTATTTTTTAATTTCAAGATATTCAAATTTATTATAATTTGAGGATTCTGATTTTATTTGTAATTTAACGATTTTCAGTTTTATTGCAACTTAAGGATTCAAATTTTATTTTACCATTTAAGGATTTTTATTTTATTTCCAATTTGAAGTTTCGCACCCGACTCCTGAACTATATATACTCACCTACACACAGAGAAAAGGTGACACATAAAAATAAATACATTTACATATTATCTCTTCCTCCACGTCCCATCTTTGATTTCAATAACCTCTAAACTCAACAAGGTTAAGGTTCCAACCTATAAACAACACTGTATTTCATTCCATCATCCCTTTCTTTTCTCATCCACCAGAAGCAAGTCACAATCAAAAGTCATTCACAAAAGGTCATTTACAGAAAAGCCATATAGAATCAGAGTGGAGACCAGTAGGTTACACAGGTATAATTTTATTTACATTTCATCTCTTACTCAATTTCAATTTTAATACCATCATTCAAATCATAAAAAAAAAGAAAAAAGAGAAAAGAACGCAACAACCACCGCTCCGACAACCCTTTGCATCATTATTTGCATCCCTTCTTCTTTTATTTACATACCACATTTTAATTACTCAACTAGTAGCTTTGTTTATTTATTTATTTTTAAATATATATAATAAAAATTGGGTTTATGCATTTGGTTTAACATCTCTATTAATTGTTTTGCAATTTTTTGTGAATACACCACCACCTTATTTTGTTTTCTTTCTATATGCAATAATTAAAAAAAAAATTGTACACTACAACTTGTAGATAATTTGAGATACTTATATGGTCGTACTCGTCATCTAGTATTTAATTTTATTATTTAATTTTCATACGATAAATAATACGTATAGAATATTTATTTTAGATATCAAAGTGACTGCACACATCATGCGATATTTGGTGAGAAACTTTGGAAATAATAGTTATTTGGATATTTGTAAGAACGTCTGCATCATCTTATACTCAATATCCTTTAAATATATACATGTATATATTTTTTTTCTCAAAAATAAATAGTTTACATTATAACTTGTTAAGGGTATCATGAATAGTCACTCGCATTATCTTGAACTTTAGAATTTTATAAAATCCTAAAAAATGTTAGAATTTCTAAAAATATAAAAATATTAATTTTTTTGACATTCAATTTAAAGAAATCCTAAAAAATAAAAAAATATCAACACACCAACAAAAATTTTTTCTGTCCAAAATTATGTAAACCCTGATTTTCCATCATGGATGGAAATACTTAGGAGCAAGATAATCCTTGTAGGACCCAAAATAAAAAAAAATATTGTATTTGTTTCTAATTGCATTTTTGTTTCATTTTTTGGTAAAAATAAACATTCTAAAAAACCACACTCATTTCACGCATTTGATTAAAGGTACCGTCTTAGGACGGGCGTTGTAGGGTGTTAATGCTTTCAATGCACATAACTGACTCCCAGACCTTAATCAAATTTCACAGACCATTGCCTTATCTTTGATTTTTCCATATTTTCCATAATAAACTATGGTGGTGACTCCTTAGTTTGTTCTATTTGTGTTTTTTTCAAAATATAATATTTTTCATTTGCTTGTTGAGATCCCGGTTTCGTCACTCTAAAACCAATCCTCAACACTACTTGCAATTTTAAACAGCAAGACAGAGAAGTATAATAGAGGGTAAAGGCAACCCAATTTTCCGAGGAGAAGCTTGGATAAAAGGTGTAAGAGTCATGCATTTGAGTTGAACAAGCTCTTAGGGCTCATGATCAATTACAATGCAAAATTAAAGATTTACAATCAACTAGATGACTTGATAAAAGAGATCAACTCTCATCTAGCACCATCGCTATAATATTTTCAACCACTCTTCCAACAAGTTATGGAAGAGTCACTTTCGAACCACTATATTGTTGAATTAGATGATTTAGTTACTTATACCATTAGGTAACCTAAGACTCAATTAGACAGTGTTATGTGTATAAGTAGTCTATGAGATTTTAATGATAACAAACTATATAAGATGTAAAGTATTTAGTAAAGAAGTGTTTTCATATGCAAAATAAAGTAATAAATTTTCAAACACATTAGATGGTCTTACTATCCTTAACGTATTAGACGGTCTTGTTATCTTCATTGAATTAAATGGTCTATCGGGAAACGCATACCAAGAATTGGGAGATTATTTTTACAAAATATCTTTATGCTTTTGATTGTATAACGAACTACACTTTTAAATCTGTTAAATGATTTGTATTAACAAACTGCAAAAATGATTTCAAATCAATGATTTTATACAACGTTCAAATATATGCAAGACTCAAAAGCTTTTGAAACTTAACGTTCTGAAGAAACTTCTAATATGGAAGCTTTTCATTCATATCATGCTATTTGATTTGTTTTTACAATATATCACTAATCTGTTTAAATTGTTTCTATAAGCAGGTTACTAGACGATTGCATCTTGTCCTTTGCAAAGTTTTCTCACATGTTTTTCTCTTAGTTCACAACCAACAAAGCCAAAACCCAAGGATAGGAGACCTATTTAATGTAAAGTAGCAAAAGAAAGAATCATCGAAAATTACATGACATGCTTTTGTAGCCTTATATTGTACATTCTCTAATTAAATGAAGAGATGCTTGTTGATACCTTCGTGAAAGTACTTTAGGAAAACCTATTTAACAAATCGTATATGTGATGCAAACTTGAGATGATTTCAAAGGTACATTCTACGACCTCATCTCATATTGAGGCTAAAAGGGTGACACATATGAAAGTCAAAGAGAGATGGACACGTGCAACAAAAAAACTTCCATCACAAGAGACGTGACGTGATTGGAAACCCAACAAGAGCAAATCTCACCATGATAAATGAGTTGAGATACAATATGCCTACTATACATCCCATTACCATTAGCCAAGATCAATATGACCATGTTAAGAGTGACTAAAAGATAAATTTTAAAGGATATCAAAGCAATGAAGCTACTCCAATTCCCTAAACTAATTGACTGAATCTTTGGACTTGAACGAGGGGCTTAGTGCTAGTTTCCTAGAGCTTACGAACATGATATAAAAGGATAATATGCTTTAATATAACAAATCACAAGGTTGATAAAGGAAGGGTACTTACGAAATTACAAAAATAAACCTTTATCATCAGGTACTGATATAGACATCCAAGCCCAGCTCCACGAGGACCACGATGAGAAAGCGCAAGCCTATGAAGTGAAAAATCCAGTCCATGATTCAATTCAAGACTTAGGTAGGCCCATAACTAGAGGAAGGCTTTGGAAGGTCCAAGAAGCATTGCAGTACAAGGTGGCCAATCTAATGAAGGCCATACGTATGGAAGAGACTAGGCTGATTACATATCAATATGATTGGAGAACTAGAAGAAGGGCTAATAAGGATTTTTTTTCATGTTAAAAATATTTTATTATTTTGTTGTAAAAGGTTTGTATGAAAAAGAATATTTGCCTAGAGATAGGATTTGCATCCAAGTTCACAAGCTTGATATACCTACACTTAACCACTGGGGCAACTGGTCTTTGCTTGTGACATGGTGATTTTAATTTTCTTTTATTTACTTCTAAATGAGAAAAAATCATAAACTAAATTTGTTTTGAAACATTTGGGGAATTAAAAAGGACAAATTATGCACTTTGCAAATTGGTGAGAGTGAACCAACTACTAGACTTCTTAAGGGTTTTCCATTTCCCTATGGCGTCTCCGCACCTTATCTTCCTCAACGAGTCATCCCTATCACTCATTTTACCTAAAATCCTGATTTCCAATATATCATATCTCTAACACTAAAATTTTCTTTTTTTTTGTCCAGAATTAACTCTAAACCATATCTCACGATTTACTCAACCTTTTTGAGTGATTCTTGGGCAAACTAGTGTCCCATGTCGTGATCTTTCACCTATATTTGGTTTTGTTCGATTTTGACTTGTGTAGCACAAGATAGGAATTTGAAGGTCTTGCACGTGGATCTAGAATACTAGGCAATTTCTTACCTTAGATCGATCTGTTCTTGAATCCTAGTAGATAAATTCCCATCATTTGGTATCAGAGCTCAGTATTAGGGCTAGAATTAAGATTGCCTAGCTTACAAAATTGCTAAAATCCTTCCTTGACTACTATTGTGAATATGATTGCAAATGAGTGGCTAAACTAATGCAAAAGCTAAGCCAACAAACAAAAAAAAAAAAAAAAAAAAAAAAAAAAAAAAAAAAAAAAAAAAAAAAAAAAAAAAAAAAAAGAAGAAGAAGAAGAAAACAAACAAAAAAAGCAAAAAAAAAAAAACAAAAAGTTTTATTGTGGTTGAATGGTTCATGTCATTAAAACACAAATTCAAGTACTTATGAAGTAATATATGTTAATATTGTTGATGTCTTTGTATTTGATGAAGCAAAACTCAAGCGAAGAAGACAAAGAAGACTTGAAGATGTCTTAGGTTTAGTGTGAATGTATGTTGTCTAAATCATGTGCATGCATCATATGTCTTTGGTATGAGCTCTAAAAATCCTTAATGTGTTCAAAATATAAAACTAAACGTGGACTAAAGTTATTTAAGTCAAAATACTTTAATAATGTCTTCAACAAATGGTTTTAAATAAACAACAAGCTCAAAAAATTCTATCAATAGGAAATCAATCAATTTTAATCCATTTTTCAATTGACTGTAATAGATCTTAAAATTGTTTTGAAATCTTATATATAGGGCTTTCAAAAACATTCTCACAGACAGAAAAAAAAAATAGTGAGACAAATTTGTGAACTTTGAAAACAGAAAGCGTGAAAAATAGTGTTTGATTACCAAAGAGTTTTTGATTCAAGATGAACCAAGAAAGAGATTCTTGGAGCTCATCCTTGATTATGATTGTTCTGTATTGGTTTATATATTTTAAGCATTTAGGGAAGTTGTTGCAATTCATTATTTTCTACTGGTTTTGAGTTGTAATTGTAGTACTGTGTTTTGTGTTCAATTTTTCAATTGATTAAAGGTGTTTTGGGTCTAAAAGTGTATAGGGTTTACTCTTTTAGGGATGCAATAGGGTTCTGCACTGGTTTAGGTTGATTTTGAAGGGGTGTAGTAGGGTTTGTTGGCAGGAATCCATGCTTGAAGATTTCATGAATCAATTCAAGTTTGAAGATTTTTTTGGGTTTCATTTGAGTCTTAGAATTAGTGTGTTGTATGCTTGCTTTCATCATGTTAAAAGTATGCAAGAACTTCGATGAATCAAGTATAAACTTGTTTTGAAAAATAAGTTTTAATGAAAATCTTTAATATTGTACATAAGACAATTGACTATTTTCCAGAATCAATTGATTAAATTGCACTTCAGTAAAATCAATCGATTGAATTGAAAAATAACTGATTGATTTTACTTAAGTGTAGATCTGTTATAAAAGAACAAGTTCTGCAACTTCTAAAATACTTGAGTTTTACAACTGAGAGAGCACGAGGTGAGCAAGAGAACTTGTTGGTGAAGAGGTTTTTCAATGGTTTCAAAAGATCGACCTTGATTCTGAATCTTGGAGCTATTCTTGTGTGCCTTTGAGTGATTGAAGCATCAATATAGCAGCCTTGGTCTTCAGGGAAGTAGTTCTTATCTTTCTTGATAGGTTGTAGGTCTGTTTTGATGTGATAATTGATTTGTAATTTATTTTCCTCTATGGTGTGTGTTGTAATTCATCTAGATAGGGTTTCTACGTGTAATTGGTGTTGGTGTTTCATCTGGATAGTGTTTGTAGGTGGGATCTGCAGTGAATTTTATAGTTGTGCAGTGGGGTGTTGCATAGGGTGTCTTGAGCAATCTTATAGGGTGCAAGATTGGGTCTTGAACTTGTGTTTCCTTGTAATCTTTGATTGATTAGTGGAATCTTTGCTAGTATGGTAAAGAAAATGGATGTAGCTCATGAAAAGAATGAATGAGTATAAAATTTTTACTGGACAGATTGTGAAAATTCACAAAATCAAATTTTTTTATTGTCTTGAGTAATTTTAGTTGTTGTAATTGTGCTTGTTCTAGTTGTAATTCATTTTTTATCCAATTTTGTTGTTGTTTTACACTTAGATACGGTGTTTAAGTGTAATTGGTGTTGTCTTGTATTGTAATTTCATTTTGGATTGAGTTTACCTTGTACATTGCAGTAGGGTTCTGCACAAGGGTTAAATCAATCTTGTACGGTTCAAGATTAAGTCTTTGTTGTGTACTTGATTGTAAACTTGTGATTTTTAGTGGAACCTTTGCAAAATTGGTTTTCTGGTATAAATAGCCTATTAAAATTGAGAAATAGCCGATTGATGTTCTGGGCAGCACTCAAGATTTGGTTTTGGTAATAAAAATAGTCGACTGAAATTGAAATTTAATTAATTGTTATTTTTGGACTACTTGTGATATTGATCTTTGACATAACTCTTGGTCGATAAATCAGTTTTAGTTATAACATAAGTTTGTAATCAACTAAAACCATTGGATAAGTCATTGTTTTTCTTCATTACTGTGCCAAAACTGTTAAATTAATTTTCTGGAAAATTTTAATCAACTGTTTTCAAGTTTTAATTTTTTGCTTTCCTGGATAGAAACCTTTTTCAATCTTTCTTCATTACAAATAGAAGTCTCTAAGATTGATCGTTGTTAATCTTGAAAATCTATTATAGTTAAAAATTTTAATTGATTGAATTTGGCTTTGCTAGAGTTGATGAAGACACCCTTGGAATGAAGATTTGATGAAGAAATTCCATGAAGACTTGGCTTGGATGATGAAGAGTGAATTGGTACCTTGGTTGGGGTAGTGTAGAGTGTCTTTAACTCATATTTGCATTTGTTTGTGTCATTCAATCATTTGCTTGCAATGTTCTTGATGATACTCAAGTGAAAAATGATTTTCGAAAATCATTTTAAGAGAAAAGGTGATGCAAAACAAAAACAATAAACTATTTCTAAAAAAAAGTTCGCTATTTTTGTGCTGAAGGAAAAACATTGAATTGTGTTTCAAAAACAATCGATTGTTTTCACTTAACAGTGCTGACCTATGCTATAAAGCAATGCGTGCTGCGCTTTTTTGGCACGAAATTCATTATGAAAAGTTTGGAAAACATTTCTAAGCATCAGTTGAGAGTTCTTGGAGATTTTCCTTCAAAGATTAGAGAGGTTGATCAAAATTCACTCAAGATGGCCATGGATTCTCATTCTTGAAGGGGATATTTGCTTGCAATTGATTGGGGGTGTAACCAACAACTAGTTCTCATCAAGATAAGTGGATCCTTCTGTAGTGAGATTGGTTTTAGGTTGTTGTGTTGTGATATTAAGTGCTACAATTAGAAAATTACATGTTCTTTGGTAGATCTATACTTTAATAGGGTATTTAAGTATAGGTTGTGTTGTAATTGATTGGAATTTCATTTTTGTTGTAAGTTTGCGTAATACACTGTAGTAGGATTCTACATAAGGTAGAATTAATCTTGTAGGGTTCAAGATTGAGTCTTTATTGTGTATGTGTATGTAAACTTGTTGATTGTAGTGAATTCTTTGCATTGTTGTGCAAAGGACTGGATGTAACTCTTTAGGAAGAGTGACCAGTATAAAAATTGTTATGTGATCTTCGTTTCTTGCTCTATATTCATTTGCACATCACATTAACTTCACATTTTTCTAGTATAAATAGCTTGTTAAATTCTCAAAATAATCGACTATTTTTCTGGATAACAACTAAAACACAACTTTGGCAACAAAAATAGTTAACTAAATCAAGTTTTTAATCAACTGTTTTCCTGGAAACTTTGATCTATTGATCTTGTATTGGGTTCTTGATTAAATACTTGGTTTTATCATTTAAATTCAATCTTAATTTCTTGAACAAAGGTGTTGGTTTTACTGTTAATTGCATAACAATTTGCATAATTGTTGTTAACTTGATAAATTGCATCAAATTGTTTTCAATACTTGTTCTTTGGCTTTCCATATTTTAACAAAACTAATAAACCTCCTTTTGTTCTTCTTTAATCAGACTGGTTTTGGATAACTTGGCATAGTCATTTCTGCACACTGATTTGAAATTGGTTCTGTTTTGACAACTACATTGCCAACCTTTTTTTCGCAACCTTGCTTTAAAACTCTTAACCAGTTGTTTTACAACATTAACCAACTATTTTTTTTTGTGTGTAAAATCATTGACCTTTGCTTTCTTCAACTGCCACTACATAAAGCTATTTTGTGAAAGACATGTACATAGTGTTTACTATTTTCAAATTGGAAAACTACATCTGTTTAAGGAATTGGTTAAAATCTGATTTCAGCTAACTGTTTTTCTGCTGAAGTTGCAAAAAATTTTCTAAGTGTTGGAAAGAAAATTCACTCAACTGTTTTGGCATTTTGGCTAACTGTTTTTACTGGTTGTACATTCTTATTGCATTTTAACTTACTGTTTTGCAATTTTAATTTGATTTTTTGTGCATACTTTGTATTGTGATCATTGTTTCATAAAAATATTGATTTTACTTTCTTGATTTTAAAAAGGATTAATAGTTCAGTTCACCCCTCTTGAACTTCGGCCAACATGTTTTTCAACAACTGGTATCTAGAGCGGATTCTTGAAAGTTACTTAAGTTGATCCAAAATGGCTGAAAACAAACTTCCGTTTGCTGAGGGTGCCTCAATCAATAGGCCACCTATGTTTTGTGGATTGAACTATCAATTCTAGAAAGTTAGAATGAGAATTTTTATTGAATCGATTGATCGAGGTGTATGGGATGCTATTGTGAATGGACCTTTTGTGCCTCAAGTTTGGTTGATGGACAATATATTGATAAACCTTGGTGTGATTTGACTGACAGTGAGAGAAAGAAAGCTCAATATGATTCTATTGCAAAGAATATAATAACCTCATATCTTAATCTTGACGAATTTTTTAGGGTATCACAATGTGCTTTTGCAAAAGAAATATGGGAGACCTTAGAAGTTACGCATGAAGGGACAAGCAACGTCAAAAGATCAAGGAAGCATGTGTTAATATAAAAGTATGAGTTATTTAGTATGAAGGTAGGGGAGACGATTGCGGATGTTCAAAAGTGTTTCACTCACATCGTAAACCATCTGATAGGTCTGGGAAAGGTGTTTGATAAGGAAGAGCTAAATATAAAGATTCTAAAGTGCTTGGAAGAAGCTGGTAACCGAAGGTCAAAGCCATTTCAAAAACAAGAGACCTTACCACCTTGACTACTGCAACATTATTTGGGAAGCTCAGAGAACATGAGTTAGAACTGAACTAACTGAATGAGCAAAAACATGGTGAGAGAAAGCAAAAGGGGATAGTGCTCAAGTCTACAGGTCACAAAGAAGATATCAATGATGAGTGTTCCAGCAGTTGTAGTGAGATCAAAACCCTAACATTGTTGACCCAGAAATTCAGCAAATTCTTAAAGTAAAAGGGAAAGGACAAGAGTCAACCATCAAAGGGGTATAATAATAAAAAGGTTGACAACTCGTCTAACTTTACTTGCTTTGGTTGTGGAAAACAAGGTCCTATAAAGATGGAGTGTCTGAACAAACACATAAAGAAAAAGCTCCCAAGAAGAAATATGGGAAGAACAAGAAGCAGAGAATAAATCATCTTCTACAATGTGTTCACCATGATCAGTCCAAATTCATTAATTAAGCTTGAATCCATATGTGTATAGGTGAACCTTGACAACTCTATCATCCAAAATCCTTGTACAATCACACGTACTACAAGGACATCAAATTCCCCTGTCCATTTGATAACAGTCTTGTCCTCAAGCTTTTGTTATAAAGTCTTTAACACTCTATATAAATGAGTCTTTCAATACATCTCTTCCTCTATAACACCTATCATACATCCAGGCACGATTTGATGGAAGTTATCCATGTTTTGTATGTTCATATATATTCAAAAATTGGCAGTTTGTATATACAACCATTCCATGACTAAATATAATGTCAATTGTGTCATGTGTAAATAGTCAATTTTGTCTTCATTGCTTATGTAATTGCATTGTGTGAGTTGAACCAAAGAAAGATATGGGTCTCCAAACACATAGTGCACTAGTGGTATTACTGTCACGTTAGTTTTAGTGATGTTTCATATTAATTAATTTGGACAGGTATTATTGCATTCTGTTGTTGAAATACCTTTGTTCCTGATTTTGTCATTCATTGTAACTTATTGTATTGTGAAGAAATTAGAGGGTAGGGGTAAGTAAGTTTGAAGCATGACAGGTCAAAGATTTCTATATATAGGCTATGGTGTGGTCTTTTGTTTATGTTGCTTCCAATTAGATTTTCTAAAATATAAGTTATATAATGAGTGATGATACAACCTCTGCTTGCTCCTTTACTTTGATGCCGATTTGCACCATATGAAGGTTGTCATCCACAAAGATTTATCTTCCATTCTTTTGTACTTTTAACCTTTATGAACATAATTAAATCCAACCATAAAGGTTAACTAATATAATAAAGATTATTTCCTACTTACTTTGCCCAACATGTCTCCTTACATCACTTTAATAAGCCAAAAGTATATATTTTTTCTTCAAAAAGAAAACTATTATCATAATGAATTCCTTTGTTTATTGGTAAATGATAATTTTGATATTTAGAGGAGGCAACATGGTATGGCCCTATTTCAATACATTAGTATTTTAATTATGTGGTTATTGCCTGTTATGTTGACTAGTGACTTAATCTTTGATTCTTTGGGTATTGGGAAATATCTTCTTTAATCGGGAACTAAATTAAAAATACTAAATGAAAGATTATGTCTATGAATAGAGCAAGATTTGTTTGTTGCCTTAAGAGCCTTGTGGCGATTACAAGTTTTTTTTTTTATATTATTGATCAATGAATTGATAATTAATAGATAAACTTAGGCTCACTCATTTAAAAAATTAGGGTTTGGACAAAATTGTGGGTTGACATTGATTATTGTTTGAAAAGAAGTAAATGGTTTTATGATTGAAAGTGAGAATTGGTGAAGTCTAATCTTGACTACTCATATTATTCATAGTTAATCCTTTTCTAGAATTCAATTGTTAACATAAATATTAAATTTTATTTTATTTTCTACACATCAACCTAAATCATGGAATTATTCTTGAATCTAATTTTATTATAATTGTAAAAGTTGTAGTATATTGTACAAATCCTTGTGGAGAAAAAGATATTTATTACTTGCTATGATTGTGACTGGTTCACTTGACATCATTAGCAAAAATAGGTAACAAGTTATTGGTGTCTTGGTAGGGATTTGTGCTCAATATATAGCAATATTGAATTTATAATTCTTTTAGACTCACTTTTATTTTTCTGTTTATTTTTTTTATTTGTTTTCCTTTTTCCTTTTATTTTTGTTTTTGTATATATAATTTTTTTGGATTGACTTGTTTTTCTAGTTTAGTGTATACAAGGTATAATCTTCTTCTACTCTAGTTGATACTCAAAAGATTTGAATTCCCTTTTGTATAAGAGATGGTTGATCAAAATTATATTAAAAGGAGAATTGTAGGGGACTCAATCACATACATGAGTCCTAGAGACTTCACAAGCATTGTGAGGCCCACCATGAATGAAAAGATTGTTGAGATGAAGCCTGTTCTCTTACAGTTGATCAACTCATCTCAATTTTCTGGTTTTAATCGTCAAGATCCACATATTCATCTATTCATATTTATTGAGTTGTGTTGCTCTGTTGGAATCATAGGAACTGATGAGGAGACATTGTTCTTGAGATTGTTTCAATTTTCTTTAATTGGAAAGTCTACGACTTGGCTTCAATTACAACCTCACCAAAGTTTGACTAGTTGGAAGGAAGTGGAGACTATGTTTTTAGCCCATTTCTTTCCGTCATCAAAGATTACAGAGGCTAAGGTGGCCATAGCTACTTTTGTGCAACATGTTGATGAACCATTGAGTGGAGCCTGTGAGAGATTCAAGGCTTTGTTGAGAAAATGTCTCAACCATGGTTTTGAAACGGAGATGTAAGTGCATATTTTTTTGTAATGTGCTTCAACCGCAAACAAAGATGATTTTTTATGCTTCTTTTGGTGGCTCGGTTTTATTCAAGATTAAACAGGAAATAATCACAACTATTAAGTCTATGGATTCTACTAATATGAGAAGTCAATATGGGATGACACATGCACAAAATAGAGGAGGGTTAGAGTTAAATTATCAAGATTCTCTTTTAGACAAACATAAGCTCTTGTCCCAGCAAATTGAGGTTCTCGACCAGCAGATGGCTAAGCTACCTCAACAGATACAAGCCATGCAAGTTGCATCGTTCCAACTCAACCAGTTCTAAAGTGTGATTTTTGTGGAGGTGACCACCAGTGATTACTGCCAAATGTCTAGTGTTTCTTAGATTGAAGAAGTGAATTATTTATGAAGCAAGGACGTCAACAATATCCACTATTATATAAGAGAATGAGTAAGTTGGAAAATACCTAGCAACAATTGATGCAACTCTCCATCCAGAATAAAAAAAAGATACAGAGTCATCTATTAAGAATTGGAGGTTCAGGTGGGTTAGTTGGCAAAAGAAATGGTAGCCCAACAGAGAGATCATTCTTTGCAAACATACAAGTCAATCCTAAAGAGTTGTGTAAAGCAATTATCACTAGAAGTGAGAGAGAGGTTGGGATGAGTGATAAGAGAAAAATTGGGGATGAAAGTGAGATTATAGTAAAGGAGGAGAAAAACAAAGGAAAAGAAGAAAAAAATAGAGAAAATGAAGAAGAAAAGAAAAAAGAAGAAGAAAGGAGAGACGATTTTAGAGCCCCACTTGTGAAAAATCTTCCTTATCCTTATGCGCCTTCAAGAAAGATAATATTTTAGATTTAAGGAGATTTAATATTTATTTATTTTAACCACTTTCCTATTGCAAAATAATAACAATAATAATGAACCAATTAGTAATTCATAGGTTTTGGACCATTTTTTTTCTATAATTGGGGTAAGGGCTTTAATTAAAAGTTTGATCCAATTTAATGTAATTTCTGAAATTTTTTCAAAACTTGAGTACATTTTGCATTTTGTCCATAAAATTTGCTATAGACCTCGGATTAACTTGATCTTTATCTTGTTTCGCATATAACTGGAAAATCTACAAATGCTATTGGAGGGCTCAACACCAAGTTTGGATGGAGAAGTGCATAAAATCGGCCTTGAAGTTGGCATATGAAATCTGGACAAAACTTGGAATGGAAATCGTTAATGTTGGGTCAAATTATGGCAACCTAGAAATGGGTTGGGCCACCTTAGGTACTGAAATGAGTTAGGGTTTTTTATTTAGGGTTCGAGAAATTGTAAAGAGAGGAAAATGTAGACATTGTTATCATATTTTGACGGCAGCTACATTTTTATGTTTTTGAAATGGAAATACATTTCCGTTTATTTTCTTTACTTCCATGTTTGCATTTTCGTCTTTTTTCAATTCATGTTTTACTTCTATTTGGGATGCCAACCATGATGATGAGCGACTAAGTTCTTTGTTCAACCTGGTGCCCGAAGGTTCTCCCGTTTCCGCTAATCTTTTGGTTCACATTTTATATTTCTCTCCGTAATCACATGTTTACTTGTTATTTTAATTTGATTATTAGATATAATAGTTGGATTAATACTGTAATTGAATTAATATAATCCGATTGAAATGTGTTGTGGGGATGCTAACTAGATGCAAGGATTCTGGTCTATTTAACCCACGGATGTAATTTGGATTGTGCATAGGAACCAGTGAGGGATTTTTGGGAGAACTAAAGGGAGACCGGGTTGACTTTTCAGTATTAGAATTCCTTTATTTTGTTTGATTTCCATTTTTAAATATTTTGTTAAACCATCCTCCTATTGCATTTTAAGAGAACATTTTGAGCGGTCCTTGGGAAGAATGACCTAGGTTAGCTACACCGCAAATTTAGCCTAGTTTAATTTGGGGCGCGTTCAACAGCGTGTATCAAGTTTATTAAGTAGTTGCATATTAACATTCCTTTGCAGAAGCTTTAGAACAAATACCGATGTATGCAAAGTTTATGAAGGAGGTTCCAACAAAGAAGAAGATATTTATGTAACAGAGACCATAGAAGGAGGTGTAAACAAAGAAGAGGAGATTTACATAAGAGAGACCATAGAAGGAGGTGCCAACAAAAATTAGGAGATTTACATAAGAGAGACCATAGAGTTGAAGGTTATTTGTAGTGCCATTATCTAGAAATCATTACCCTTAAAATCCAAAGGTCCAAGAAGTTTTACTATTCTAGTGACCGTAGGTGATCTACCTGTGAGGAAAGCTCTATTAGATTTTGGGGGCTAGCATCAACTTAGTGTTATTAGCTACGTTGAAGAGGATAGGAGACTTGGAGGCTCGGCCTGCCATGATGACATTGTAGCTGGCTGACAAATCTATCAAATACCCTTATTGGGTGGTGGAAGATGTTCTGGTTAAGGTGAAAAATCAACTTTTCCATTAGACTTTGTTGTCATGGATGTGGAAGAGGACGAAGATTTTCCCCTGATTCTTGACAGACCTTTCATTAAGACTGCTAAAGTCATCATTAATGTGGATGAGGGAAAAGTGAGAGTAAGAGTACAACAAGACAAGGTGACATTTGACATCTTAGAAGGTTCAAAATCTTCAATCATAAGGAAGGATTGCTTGTAAGTTGATATTGAAAAAGAATCTTGTCCAGTGGTGTAAAAAAAGATGAATACCTCAACCAAATTGAAGAAAGATCTTAGATGTTTTTATTCCAGAAGCATGTAAATAAAAGAATGAGTCATCACAATAGAAGCTTGTGGAACTTGACGATTACAATCTGGCAACTCTATTCAGAGTTGAGAAAGTCAAGGAGCACATTGATTTAGATTTGAAGAAAGCTAAGTTGAGACTTGGCCACCCATTGTGTTTGATTATTCAAAGATTAGAAGATTCTTTACGAGATGAAGAGGAAAATGGTTAAACTTGTGGGTGGTCAAGAAGAACAATGATCATGAAACCGTGAAAGTAGAAAGTCCAAATTTTACGAGAACGAAGTTTGTCACTAGAGATATGCTACAAGTAAGGTTTCATCCACCTTGAGTGAACTTTTCGTTAGGCTCGGGATGTTAAACAAACGCTTTTTGGGAGGCAACCTAGAGTTCTTTATTTTTCATGTTTTGATATAATTTATTGTCTTTTAGTTATGCGTTTTCGCATAATAAAGTCAACTCAAAATTGTTGCACTGCCTAGCTCAATTCCAAGAATTGCTCTCGGTTGCAGTCACACCCGGAACGACCTGATCTGCGCCCAACACAAATACTTGTAGTGATTCTCAAGATGCCACATGCTTTGTGCAAGATGATTTGCGCTTGGAGCAAACGTTGATTTTTTTGACGATTTCTTTGATTGATTTTTATGCCAAATTTTGAGGCATGGGGACTAGGGCCAATTAATATGGAGGAGAGAGTGAGGCAATCATTGGGAACTTGGATAGGTAACAATCTATCATGCATTGATTAATGACTTGGATGGAGTTTACTAATCTTTAATGTAAATTGTGTATACTAATTTTCATTAGACTTATAATTGAATAGGTTGCCCTTGTTAGTTTAAGTTGTGGTTACTCTTGCGTTCTTGTGATTGGAAGTGCATCATTTATAGTTATGCCATATTATGTTGCAACTTTTGGTATTAACTATGTACCAGGTGAGATTTTGAGCTTTAGCGTAATTCAAGTAAGTACTATTATTGATTATTCATAATTGATTTTGGTTGAGTTTCTTTGCTAATTATTCATTTACATGTTACATATGATCAAGGAAATTTTTTTTGTCTTTATTTTAGCTTGATCCAAACAGCCAACCTATTTTGATAGAATAAATCCTTTGTATCCTTTTTGAGCCATTAAAAAGAAATTGGTCTTCATCTTTGAATCCCTTTAAGCCTTGTTTGAGTACTTCACTTTGATTTGAGATAGCAAGGAGATCATGACCTTGGTAAGATTCAAGCTTGGGGGAAGTTATTATAAATAATACATAGTAGGTATAAGGAGGAAATAAAAGGGGATGTGGTTCACCAGAAAGAGAGAGAGAGAGAAGAAAAAAAAAATCAGATATTCAAATAAATAAGTTTGGGGGAAAGGTTGATAATTGGTTTGGATTTGATGTAGATGAGGGTAGAAATTTCTGAATTTATTGACTGATCTATTTGCTCTCTTTGCTTAAAGTAGTTTTTATTATCTAGAAAAACTATTTTTTCTTCTTAGCCCAACCATAATACAATTTAATAAAAGTCCTTGTGATGTTGTATGTTTTTGAAGTTTTTGGCTATTGAAATAAAAAAAGAAAAGTTAAATTGTTGCAAGTTAGTGATAAATGAGAGAAAAATACATTCCGAGACTAGAGTGCTTGAGTAAAACGCTTTCTTTGGTAAGGAATAATACTTCTAGTCGTCATTAAAAAATTCCATTTATGTTGAAAGTTGGGTGCATTTTCATTCCATTTACGTTATGAGAACCATAGCTAAGACTTGATGAGGTAACATTGTTCTTTTCTGAGATTGATTTGAGGAGAATCATACATGATTAGTTTCTAATGTGATTGGGTGAATTTGTTTTTGTATTATTATATGACTGTCGATAACTTATTTTTTAGTGCCAAGTTACCTTTGCTTGAGGATAAATAAGGTTCTAAGTTTGGGGGAATTTGATAGAGGTGACTTAAAAGATATTTTTAGACTATTTTTTTTTCATAAAATCAACTCTCTCTAAGCTTAAAATATGCTTAATTCTCAAGTTTAGGTAGTTTTTGTCAATAAATGGTTATAAAAGTCAGAAGGTGGATTTGATTGCTAATTCCTATTATTTTTTTTCCTACAAATGAACATGAAAGCAGTGGATTATGAAAATAAGGATTGAAACCCTAAAGATGAGTGGTTAAAGAGTCATTTGACACAAAACCCGAGAGCAATTTTGTGGCCTCCACTTCCTGAAGCTTCATATTGCTTGCCTCCAAAGTTAGCATTATTCTATCTCTACCCTTGGTTGAAATTTGGAAAAAGGATGTTGGAGAATCGGTGTCTCCCTTGGTTCCTCATATAGTTAACTTTTGCATTCTAGGAACTATTAGGCATCTAACAAAATTCATTAGCATGGTTTCCTCCACAAAAGTCACATCTCATGATAGGTTGAGCAAGAACATTAGCAGCTTGCGTGGCCTGAATCTGTGGGGGAAATTTTGCCATTTGTTGATTTAAGGTTTCAATCTATTGGTACAAAAGTTTGTGCTAAGCTAAAAGAGCATATTGTGAATTCAATTCCAACACTCCCTTCTTTTATTATGCAAGTGTCATCCCATGATTATTTATCATATTAGTAGAAGCCATAGACTCAAAGATGATGATGGCTTCCTCTACAGTCTTGAATAGAATTGATCCACCAAAAGAAAAGTCTAGGATCATTTTGGTCTAAGGTTGAAGTCCATTGTAGAATATTTACGCTTACATCTCCACTTTGAACCCATGATTAGGGAATTTTTTCAATAGAGCCTCAAATCTCTCTCAGGCTTCATGTAGTGGTTCATCAACACCTTGCACAAATAGGGCTATAGTCGCCCTTGCACAAAAACTTGTTAGCTTATTTTTCTATGATGGCAAGTGCAATAGTCGCGATGTAGTAATTAGTAAAATTATCGTTCTTCCCAGAAGATTTGTGCAATGTAAAACAATAACTACAATTATAATAATTTTGGATTTAAAAACAATACAAAAGTTGATGATATATATGTGTAGAAATAAAAAGGAATAACAATTAAAAGAATATTTTATCTTTTTATCAAAAATTGAATGCAGAAAAAGGATTGACAATAATATTATAAACATGCCAGGGTTAAGTCTAATCAATCTTCACTCTCCTCTATAAACATGTTAACTTTTTTCCTATTATTAATCAATGTGAACCCATAAAATTCCTCACCCCCAATTCCTCAACAGATGAGCCTAAGCTTATTTATTTAACTGCTATTCTTTGATCAACTATATAAATGAATCTTGCATTCTCACAAAGGTCTTAAGACAACGATTAAATTATGCTCCATTCCTACACACGAGCTTTCATTTGGTGATTTAATTCAAATTTAGAATCAAGAGATATTTTCCAATACTCTCAAGAATCAATACTCAAGTTATGAACCACACAACATGAACTATGTATAGAATTAAAATATTGATATACTGAAGGGAAAGACATAAATATTAAAATAGAAACGACTACATGAGAGTTCAAAAGGGTTTAACCTAACCCCGACAACAGAGAATTTAGCTCCTCAAAGACAAGAGGATACCAAACCTTACAATAGAGTAGTGGAATACGTAGAAGAATCCACAAGAAATCCTAAGATTGCCTTCCAAGAGTGAATGTTGAGCTCCAATAACCTAAGATGCTTAACTCTAGTATAAGCAATTATTAAATAAACTACAAAATTTGAGGCTTACGCCTGACCTAGGTCGACTTCACCGGAAACGATCGGATTTTGTTACTATTACTATTACAATTTTGAGGCCCAACTTGCGTCGGGCGCATGTGATATGTCCGAGCACATTTATCTTGCATTACTCTAGGGTCCTCTTGCACCGAGTATGGCTTCTTTTACTTCAATTTTCTCTTTTCTCTCACTCCTTCAAGGCTTCAATCCTCCTTCTTCTAATCCAATGCTTTTTTGCTCAAATTTAATCAAAATATCAAAACTTAGCAATCGAAATATCATAAATTTTCTTGAATCTCACAATCAACTACCAATTAACTTCAAATAAAATTGAGAATTAAGCAGATTTTAAGGATAGAGAGAGTTGATTTTGGTCATAAAATAGGTCAATAATAGCATGTAAATAAACTCTATCAATACAATAGATTGAGAGATATACAAGAGAAAACTATAAGGGAAGGGAGAACTAATTTTTGACAAAAGACAGATTTTCTAAACAAAGGAAGTCCAAACTCAACCCCCGGGGAGATCGTCCTTTTTAAGTCCTCCAACAGATTAATGATAATACATATAAGATAGATCTGCCAAAAGAATATGGAGTCCATACCACCTTTTAATATATTTGATCTTCTTCGTTTTACAGGTGAGATTGATGATAAGGCTAAATTAACACGTTTGAGGAAAAATCCTCTTCAAGAGGGAGGAGATGATGGAAAACCCCTTAACAAGGGACCAACTATAAGAGCCACAGCCAAGAGAATACAAGATGATTGGAATTTTGCTAAAGTCAATAAAATCAAACTTTTATCAACTTGGGCCAATTTTTCATTGTGTACAGAATAATTTTAGATTTGTCTGTATTTGTTTAGCATAGAATTTATTTGGCTATAAATTTTGTAAACTAAAAATGTACATGAAAAAAAGCCATCCGTCCAAGCTATATGAAGTGGTGTCGCCTTGAATAAATTGGTGCAACACCTAGGGTTGATTTGGAAGGTTGCTTGTCACAACTAGAATGGACACATGGCAACATGTCAATGGAGAGGGTTTTTCTAGCAAGGAAAACATGCATTTCACATGGCAAGTGCTGATTGGAGAGTTTTATATTTTGAATTTAAAATTCAAATTTTGGCTACAATTTTAATCAGCCCCTCATCCTACAAATTAGAGGGATGATCACTTGAAAATTTAACTTTGAATAAGAAAGAGAATTTGTCCAATTTGCCGTTCACTTGTTCTTGAAGTTCTCCTATGTTAGTATTTCTTTAAGAGTGTCTAACCTAGAGCAAAGTTAGAAGTTAGCCTAACCTCTTCTAGCATTTCATTCTTATGGATTATCACTTAATTTCCAACATTTCATTTCATCTTTCGTATTGCTTTCACCAGCCTCCATTCAACTCTAATCCATGAGGACAAAAATCTATAACAAAGAAGATTAGGAGAGCCATCAACATGACTTTCACATGGCAAATGCTCATTGGAGAATTTTTATTTGGATCTTAAATTTGAATTTCAAATTCAGAATTGGCTTCACATTTTGGTTAGTCGCACACATTATAAATAAGTGTGATGACCTCTAGTAATTTTATATAAAATTATTGTCAAATTTTCCATCATACAATTGTTCTTAAGCTCCCTTAAGGTTATCATTTCTAAGAGTCTATCTTAGGCCTTCAAAGTAAGACTTGGCCTCACCTCTCTTGCTTTCCTATTATTCATCTTGATTACTTAGTCAACTGTGAAACCATTCCAATGCATTGCTTCTGGCAATCAATTCCTACATCCAATCTGTGAAAAATTCAAAAACAAGCAAGGAGATGAACCAGATGCTATCAACAATAGTTGTTGTTTTTTTATGGATTAGAGGTCCTCTGCTATGTGCTAAATGTCCTTTAGATTTGATCTCTTTGAAGATGATCTTCGTGTCTGAAATACTAGTTGGAGACCTACACAACCCAATCAGGCCTAAACTACTTGTAAGCTCCTAATCAAGGCTTTAGATATTTGACCTCTTTATTCTATGTATGTTGTTGCTATACCCCATAGTCATGGTGCAACTCTTTCTACTTAATAACTCAATATTGCAAACACCATGATTTGATTGTGACTTGTCACACTTGACCTCTGTCATGGGACAATTGATGCCACTTGCTACAGACCCGGTGCCAGATATGCATCAATAACTTTTGACGTCTTGACGACTTTTCCACATTGTTACCATAACTATTTCAGAATTTGCTTCATGTCAAAAGTAGTGTTCATCATGATTCCTAAAATGTATTGACAATTGAAATGTTAAGACCGACCAAAATATATTGACAATAGAAAAACTTTACATATCAATAAGATACACCCAATGTTGGGAGGAAAGGTATATGGCGAGGATCTTTCGGCTAAGTAATCGCCTCTAAAACCTCAAACACCTTGTGGTCCTCGGGAGTCATCATGGACCTTGACCGATTATTATACTAAGTGGTATTGCTAGTCCAATATAGGGGAAAGTTTGGCTTATCCTAATCAAAGAAAAGTCTATGACCTAGAGGCCCTATTGTTACTTTAAAATACCAACACTTGACTTTTTGCAAGATGAAGTATAAGGTGCAAAAAGACATACACCCAACAAACCAACGAGCGATAACCAGCCTACCAGATCGAAAGGCTGAGATCTATAATAGTGGAAAAATACCTAAGGGATGGACTCAAGTGAAACATTTTACATAAAAGTCAATGAGGAAATGTGTAAGGGCAACGTTTAACTCCATAGGTGACTTGTCAATGAGGAAACATAAATGAGCATCTATGAACAAACACATATACATATAAAAAAAACTCATATGGAGCCTCCTCTTGGCATTGACAAGAGTTATATGTGGCACTACAATGCCCCATAGAAATTATGTTGACCTCAACATCAACGTTTTAACATAAACACACTCGACACAAAGGACTCTACCATGAATGACTACTGATACTTAGCAAAGTATTTGCTCACATGAGAATCCACACACTCATAACGATGTGCACTCTCAGCTTGCTGAGCCACGAGATCCCTAACTTGTCTTAGGGCATCTGCCCAACACTACAATTGATGAATCCTAAAGTCGTATCAAGTTTTCAAAAACAAAGTCCCTTTGGAATAGTGCAATATAGGGTTGATCTAGACCAAATCTAAGTAACTCTCAGTGAGTAATTCCATTTGATTGATATAATTTAGTTTACAAATTAAATTGGAGGTTGAAAAAGAGGTTTCTCTATAAAATTGATAGACCGTTGTAGCTAATTACACTGTCTACTGGTAAAAAGATTATGAACAATAAACCAAAAACTATAAAACCACTTCAAAAAGAAACTAAACATATAATTCTTTCAATAAATATGAATGGATAATAGTAAAATTCATTAAACATGAACATTATGTTGAAGAACATGAAAATGCAATAATAACATTGATGAAAAATTCAATAAAAGAGAACAATTTTAAGTGAATTAATAGTTAAACTACTGGGCATAATTGAACGAAAATTAGAAAGAAAGTAGTTAAAAGCTAAACGAAATCAAATTATGAATTAAAATGACGCATTGAATGAAAATTTAAGCTTGAACATAAAATAGGGCACCCATTGAAGGTTTAAATGAAAATTTAAGAAACAAGATGAATCTAAAGAAGTGAGTATTAGACCTGAATTAGATGAGCAAACGTAAAATGTAATGGATTTATGAACGAGAAATACCCAAGAGCAAGAGGTAGGCAGTCTAGTAGACAATCATCTACTCGGTATCTAATAGTTATCACTGCAAGAAAAATGTTATTTAGAGACCAATTTTTAGCTACCAAATGAAATGGTTGCTAATTGTGATCAAAATAGCCACCAAATTAGATTTTGGTTGCTAAATAAGTACAAAATAGAAGTAATGATTGAATTTAGTGACCAACTAAGTCAAGATAATTGGTATCTAACATTAGCTACCAAGGTTTTAGTGACCTACACCATTAGATTCTAAATTAGTCTCTAACTTACCAATTATATTGACTTAATTGGTCACTAAATTCATATTTTGTAGTTATTTAGCAACCAAAATTTAATTTGGTGACTATTTTGGTCACAATTAGCAATCATTTCATTGGTAGCTAAAAATTGGTCTCTAAATAACTTTTTTCTTGTAGTGTATGCTTCGATCAGAGACCATCTAGCAGATAATGAACAATGCAATGTTATTAAAATATAAGCAAAATTGTAGTATTGTGTGGTAGTAAATTGCTTGAATTGTAAATTGCAGAAACTTAGAGGCAAGAAATCGAATTGGCAGTGAAAATAAAAGTGTAAAAAATTGATAAAAGAATGCAGAAATGTAAGTTACAGTAAAGTTAAAATTGCATAGGAATGAAAATTGCTTTGGAAACATAAATGGGGAAATTATGTAAACAACTAATTAAAATGTAAATGACTCTATGCTTTAACCATTACATGAAAGTGTTATTATCGACAAATTTTATCTGTATACATGTTTATAGTAAATTTATTAATAAAATTATTTATAGATTAACTGCTAACATACCCACAAATTGATCCATCAATAAGTCATCCACCATATTAACGATGAATTTAATACGTAATTAATGATAATAAATATTAACAACAATAATAATAATAATTATTATTAATATTAATAACAATAATATTAATAATAATAATAATATTAATAATTATAACAATAGTATTAATAATAATAATTACAATAATAATAATAACATTAATGATAATTTTAATAAGAATAATTACAACAATATTAAAATAATAATAATAATTAATAATAATAATAATTATAGAAATAATAATAATAGTAATAATAATAATATTAATACTAATAATAATAATATTAATAATTATTATTATTATAGTAATAATAAATTAATAATAATAATAATAATTACAGTATAATAATAATAACAATAATAATAACTCTAAAAACAAGAAGAAGAAGTGATTATTGATGAATCTGGTCAACTTGTCTTAAGTCCCACCTCAAAAACAAGAAGTGATTATTTAAGAACCTGATCAATTTGTCTTCAGTCCCACGTATAAAGAAAATCATATTTTTGACTTATCTGATGATGAAGAACACATGATTAATTGGTTATGCATTCAAAGTTTTCAAATCTGAAAAATTAGAACTTAGTAAGCAAGAAAGAGAGAAATGAAATTGAATGATCAATTTATCAATTAAGAAAGACAAAAATGTAAAAACACAATGCAAAAATTAAACGAAACGAAAGAAATAGAAACATGAATCACAGTTGATGAAGATGAGAAAAACATAAATGAACAATGATTAAAGAAAAGGAAAAAAGAGAGAAGAGAGAACAATGAGAGATAAAAGCCAAGAGAGAAAGGATTAGAAATGTTGGGATTTCATTGCACTAAAATAGAAAGCAGACTAAACTAAACTAAACTTGAAACTTAAAATTATCAATTTTCTTTAACTTGTTCTTTTAATTCCTATTTATAGCCAACTATATGAGTACTTGAATAGTTAAAGAAGTCAAAAGGTGATTCATTACCTCTTGAAAATACAAAAAAAAATGCTTCTTATCTTTCTAAAAATTGACTTTTGTATGAAGAAAGAATGTTGACTTTTGTGTTAGCCGTCTATTCCATCTATTCCGTTTTAATGTAGATCGTCTATTGACCTATACTGTAGACCATTTAGTAGCCTCAACTTGTTTTAAACTTCATTTTTCATGTTTCCACCATCTCTAAAGAGACTCTGATGTGAAAAAAAACATTATAACAATCTCAAACTCAGAAATCTACACAAAAATCATGCTAAAATTGTGGATTAGATGGTCTACTAAAGCTTTAATACAAAGAAATGTAAAAAATTTAAGACTGTAGAATTAGCACAATTTACTCTATAGTGGCTCACTTATAAGATGCAACTTACCTAAAAATGCGAATAAATAAAGTGTTTTCATAAACCTTATCCTAGATACCTAGCTGAGACCCTTACTACCATCCATAATTCATCGATTCCAACAAATAAACACCCAAAGAAGTTACCACATTCGAGGAAGAAGACATCACTAATTTGGGAGCACAACAAATTTTCTACACCTAGCCACTACCTAGACATCACTAAGAAAGAAGTGGTCATCAAAGTAATAACCCACTTCTATCTATTGATATTGAAACATGGTAACCCAAACGATACCATCATCTACCAACCGTTATATCGTCTGAAATCCAACATTTGTTATTATACACACATCTCTCACACCAGTACTAGGAAATTTCTAGACTCTTTGTGATATGCCCTCGAGCCCGAGGGTTGGAGAGGGATACCTAGCTGAGAACATCGCGACCAAACAAGATTACAAAATGTTTCTTCAAAAAATCATAAGCTCTCTCAAATTCTAGAGCTTAGGCGGCTAGTGTACCATATATAACCAACATCATCTTGGATCCATATGCAAATGTCCTATATAGCTGAGAGGACGATCTCAATCTCCTGAGAACTTATTGAAAACCTAAGACAACTCATAATATCAAGTGTGAGATTAACACCCAATTAAGTAACAACCTCAAACCTAATCAATCATGATAAATCGACTATACTCCTTGGTCAACACAAGATTAAGGACCCTGCTTGTACTGATCCAGGCCGGCCAATCTACGTAAAGACCCATTATAAAAAAGGTGATACTAGGACATGTAATGTTATATTCAGAGTCATTTATTTATCTCAATTACCCTAAAACTAACTTGAGTTTCGAAATACATTTCTTTGGTACAACCTACTCTTTTAGATCCAAGATGTTACTCATCACACTCTAAACAACGACACCCAAAATTTACTTGTAGCATAAAGAAAGGAGATCTACGAAAGGTATGAAATTCTTCATTTGAAGTATGATATGATTTAATTAATTAAAGTTCAATTTAAATAATTATGACATTAGAATAATGCCAAATTAGTTATATGATTATAACTTTTCTAGTATTTTATTGTGTCACAATTACATTATAAAAAAGAAACCTTACTTTTATAAAATCAAAATAAGGAAGGAGAATTGAGTTCATGTTTTGAACAAAGATGTTGGCTTGTCTTTTGTTTACTTAAATAATAAAAAGGTTCAACATACTCTTCAATTTATGTCTTTTTCATATTTTATATATATATATATAATATGAAACATGTTGTTATAGAGATTTTCCTTCAAATACTATGTATCTTAGATGTCTAAACAACATTAAATATGTAGTTAAGAGAATCTCCATCTGAAAAAGGTCTTTGTATGTGTACTGTATGGTGACACTAACTACATGCATCATTCAGGAGTCAATGACAGTGAATACAAGCGTTCTTTTTCAGAACGAATCAACTTAAATGAACTGAAAGAAAAACTGGAAAATCACAATTTTGTCTCCTTGCCATGGACAATTGCTTAGGTCACTATCGACGTACAATACTCCTTATTGGTCGAAGCATACATTATTATGTTAGTATTGCTTGTGATATGTAATTCGCACTGCTATAATGAGAAGTTGTATTTTCTACTAAAGCTTATTTTTTCCAGATTTTGATTTTATTGCACCATTAGATTTTGAGGTCGTTACACGCATGAATACTTTGGAATGAGCATTTTGTGAACTGAGAGTAAATTGTACATATCCATATAATCAACAACAGTTGCCTTCAAGCTTTTTTTTTTTTTTTTTTTTTTTTTTAATTTTTTTTTTTTTTTTTTTTTTTTCATCGAAGTTGATTTTTTAATAATTTTAGGCACTTTTAAGATGCAAAATTAAGAAGGTTCATGGTTGTTAAAGTCGTCAAACGAAATTAAACATATGAATGGACTAGTAAAAGTTGCCCAAATAGATGAAACTTCGTCTGGACATTAACAAATTTGTCTGAGTCCTTAAATAAATTATTATGTTTGTTAATATAAAAAATAAGAACTTATAATTTTTTTTTTTTTTTGTCAACAGAAACTTCTTGACATACACAATGTTTACTTGACGTTGAGGAATAAAAGTGACCGAAGTTTAATCTTGTGTCCATGATCAATAACAAAAGAAAAAAATTATTTAATTAAGTGCAAATATTAGATATATCCTTTTAGATAAACTAATTGAAACCTTAAATCCTCTCTTTCAAACCTAACCTATCCAAGAGTATCTGTAATAAGCAAATTATCGAGGAGAGGCAAGTTAAGTTAGCTATCCTTGAATTGGGTTTCAAGTTCCTTTGTTTCCGCAAAAATATTTCGAGCTAATCAAAAGGTGCAAGAACCACTTGAGAATCTTCCATTGTTAATCCAGAAGAAAGCATCGCCTTTTATAGGCGACCAACCTTGCATATATAAAATAATGACCTCAACAAAAGGGATAGGTGGCCCCAATACAAGGCACCCTTGTAGTTTCATGACAATTACACGAATTAAACTGCCTTCGTTTTTGCTAATAAATAAATAAAGTAAAAAATAAATAAGTTTTCAACTTATATTAATATATACACAACAAATGGGTCTCTATTATTGTGTGTAATATTTAATCGAGATCATGTAATAGCCGTTGAATTCCTTTTCCCCACCACACCGACGAAAATCATGCTATTACAACCCATAATAAGATTATCCCTTTTGAGCTTGCATTTGAATTCAATACATTCAACTACTATACTTTACGCATTTCAATATTTATGTTATGATTAATATTATACATAATTAATTTTAATATACAATTATAAAACTGATTTTAATTATAATACACTTAGGTAACAAAAAATCAGCTTTTGAACGACATCTAAGACCATCATTAATAATTTTTTTGTAATTAGAAGCATATTTGAATTAAATTGTAAAAAATGTTTAAAGAGGACAGCAAAAGTTTATCTGCTTTTATTGCAAGAAACTGTTACAGCATTATCTGATTTATTGCTGACTTAAATTATATATTTTTGAAACGGATAGTTGCCTTTTTGTTTGCTTTTTCTTGTGTGGAAGGAGCGGTTGTTGGGTCCATTTTTTAAAACACTCTTCTATTCACAAAGCTTCTCCAGTACTTCATCATGTCTTCTACTTCCTATATAACCTTCATGCCTTTGCTTTCATTTTTTGTCATCAGGTTTTCTTGTTTCTGCAAGGCTTAATAAACCTCGCAGAACAAAAGAAAACCTACACTTTGCTTCCCAGAAACTCGTCACTTTTATTCTCTTTCTCAGTTCCTTCCAATATTATAGCAACCCTTTTATCTCAAGTTACTTAAAACCTTTAGTACTTCTCACATTTGTTTTCTGTTTTGTGAAGTTTATGAAATGGAGGTACACTCTCCAGTTATTGCCAAGAAGCTGTGGAATGTGTTGAGGATCACCTTCTTCATGATCAGGAAGGGATTGGTGTCAAAGAGGAAGCTGATTATGGACATGAACTTGATGATGAAAAAAGGGAAACTGCTCAGAAAATCTATGAGCAATTTCATGTCATCTCATCATAGTCATCATCACTCAAAGAGTTTGGTACGTGGCTATGGCATACAGGAGTATGAATTCTCTTGCAGCAACAGTCCAAATCCTGTTTTTTTCCATGTGCCGAAGAGGAAGCACCATTTCAACTTCCCTTGCATCAACACCCCAGAAGTTGTTGAAGAACCTATGCCTGTGCTGTTGGTTCCCACGACACCTGAATACTCTTTCAACCCTAGGTTTGATGCTTCTGTTTTTGCTCCTGGAGAGAGGAAGGGCCCCCTCCTCTCACCCTTCTCTGTGAGGATATCCAACTACTCATCTGAGGATGAGAATGAAGAGGGTGTAAATCTAGTTGATGATCAGGCTGAGGATTTCATCAGAAGGTTCTATGAACAGCTAAGAATGCAAAGCCGCATGCAGTTGCTGCAGTACCAAGAGATGTAATTCGAAAGAAAAGCATAACTGTGTTGCTCCTCAATTTGATGCTCATCAGCATGTTTAGCTTAGCCAATTCTGGGAATATGTGATTTGCTCTTGTTGATCTTTAACCTTCAATTGCTTTCCCCAGGGAAATTTGGCTGTTGTGTTTGTGGTCCTTCAACTATATTTGATCCTCGGTGTAAAGTTTTTGAGCATTGGATATACTTTGATCTTGTGATTCTATTGGTCTTTATAATAAAATTCATTCATATTTTCTTGGTAACATGTATGCGGCATATTCACGTTGAGTGGTGTGCAATAAAAAGATATGCAGAAGGTGGATCTGTACCTTTCTCCATTCTGCTTTGGTGTTACATCATTTGTAGGTGTGGTGGTGGACTGGTGATGGACCTTTTGGAATAATATTGCTTTTGCCTTTCTTAGGTATATAGGTTAGTTTAGGCTTTCTGAATGCACCACCAACACTACATTCACAACTACCATTTTCACTTTTGCTATTTTGAGGTGTGTAAAACACTATTTGCACTCTTCAACAATTTGAACCCTATAAGTCATTCATTCACTCCATATTCAAATATTCCTTTTAGTTATATTCAAAAGTTCTAATCAACAAATAGATGATCTAACTATATTAAACTTGGTTCTTTAAAACCGTGATTAGAAAAGAAATCCCCCTAAGATTTCTTAACGACAAATATTGTGTACCAACAGCACGGTTATGAAAATGTATTCAATGTTCTAAATTGGTTTATAAGCGGATATGTATTATAAGAAAGTATGCTGAAGAATGTGAAAACTAGTTGGCAACAGAGTTATATTGTCATTCAATCTCAAGTTAAGGATTAGCTAATAATAATGAATAGGGTATAACAATGAAAACACGATATAATGTAAACAAATAATGCAATTCTCAAGTGTCTCTTGTAAGAATAACTAGCTCTAAAAGAGAGGATAGGTTAAATTGAACCTGAACTCAAATCAGTGTGAAACAAAACAAGCAAGCAATCCATCTAATGTGAAAAAGATGAGGACAAAAAGTAAGATTTTAATACTAGTTAGTCATTGTCAAGACATTTACAATCAGTATACAATTCTCTTAAGGTTATTCTGAATACACAAACATCTCCAGATTATTATTATCATATATTTCGCTTCCAATGACAAGTGCACCGGTCGTAATTTAGCAAGTAATAAATATCGTTCTTTCTTAAAGGACTTACACAATACACAACAATATTCACAATTATAATAATTAAAGCAAAGAACAATTTCATAGTTTTGAGTGATGTGTGAGAAAATAAAATTATGCAAAAATAAATTAAATAATTTTATAGATTTTTGTCAAATCTTGGATTACAAAAAAATGGTTGTGACAAAACCTCCTTGGTTTTTAATGAAACTGGTGAGGAAAGATACATCTCTTGTCATATGTTGAGAGCAACTACTATCTAGATACCAAAGCTTGTTCTTGGCTGCACCTTTCTCCTACAAAACAGATTAATTTTTAAAAATTGATAACCTGTTAAACTTGGGTCCAAAACTGTTAAAAGTCACCTTTGGTACCCACCTTACTAAGCCATTTGGAACATCAAATAGTCTAATTCTACAAGTCCTAGAAGAATGACCTTTGTGAAAACAATGAAAATAAGTTTGAAAGGGTGAGGCTTGCTTTTTGCTATGTTTGAAAAAACTGCTGAACTTTCTATTTTTTTTTTTCGAAAAACTAGTTTAAAACCAATTTCAGCTTTGTCAAACACACAATATTGGGAACCCATGACAACATTTAAATTTGCAGTTCCCATAGCCAGTTTTGAAGAGGTTTTTACAAGATATTTCACATTGGCTTGCAAAACCTCACAATTATCACATTTGGATGGCTTATTGGACTCACCCTCATACTTAGAAGACTGAAAAATCATGTTAAGATGTTCAAAGTCAGAGTTCATAGTTTTCAGTTCTTCTGCTCCTGAGTTTGCTTTTTCTTACAACCAATTGTTTAATCCTTTCAATTCAACTTATTGTTTGTAAGGGCCAATTTGTTTGCTTCATCATGTGTTTATAAAAATGCTTGAAGCAAGGTGCTATAATTTTCATGATTCATAGAAATGCTTTAGCTAGCACTACTTACTTCAGACTTGTTTCACCAAAAGCAGCAGTCTTAAGTGTAAGTCCTCTTGCTTTTCGATCCCCATTTTCCCGCACTTTTAATCTATTCATCTCAAGCTCATGCTTCTTGAGTTTTCCAAATAGTGCAGTTGTACTCAAGGTGGTAAGATCTCTAGTTTCTTAAATTGTAGTGACCTTTGGCTGCCAGGTTCTATCAAGGCACGTCAAGATCTTTATGTTGAGTTCCTCCTTATCAAAGATCTTCTCGAGGCCAATGAGATGGTTCACTATGTGTGTGAATCTTTTCAAAACACCTGTAATGGTTTCTCCAACCTGCATTCTGCACAATTCATATTCTTAGATGAGAGTATGCTTTCTTGCCCTCTTAACATCGTTTGTTCCTTCATGGCTTACTTCCAAAATGTTCCACATTTCCTTTGCTAAACAACATTGGGATACCCTAGAAAACTCATCCAAGTTCAAAGCTGAAGTTATTATATTCTTTTCCATGCAATCAAATTGAGCTTTCTTGCTCTCAATATCATTCCATTCAGACCAAGGCTTATCAAAAGTTTTACCATTAAACATAGTTTTAGGCACATAAGGTCCATTCACAATCCCACACACCATCGTCAAGAGATTCAATGTTTCATTCTAACTTTCCAAAAAGGATAATTTACCCCACTGAATAAAGGAGGCTTGTTAATAGAAGCACCATCTGCAAAAGGCAGCTTTCCCTCAGCTATAGGATCGAAACTTGAATAATTTTCAAGACTTAGCTCTTGATACCAATTGAAAAAACTTTAGGTTCAGTTCAAGAGGTGGGTGAATTGAACAAGTAGAAACTTTTGCTCTGTAAGGTTCAAATATAGTTTAGAAAGAATGACAGTTTTCAATAAATTCCTCTAACCAGTGGATTGCGAGTGCAATCTAGAAAAACAATCAATTTCATGTAGAAAACAATCGATTTAAATCTCACACAACAGTACAACCAAGAAAATTTCAATCAATTGAATTACAGATCAATCAATTTGAAATAACACTAAGAAATTTTATTACAAATTTTTAGTTAATTGCACATCTCAATTAATCAGATTAATAAGCAAGACAGTGAATGTGAATTTCTCAAATTTGCACTGAAACAAAAAGAATCAATTGAAATACAGATATAATCAATTTAATTTTTGAGAACGAACTGGAATTTAACAAACTTAATCAGATTTTGTGAAATACAGTTTGTATAATCAAGAACCAAAAGAAATCATGTAGATTCAACTGAACAGTTTAATGAACACAGTAAGCACGCAATATACAGTATGTTGAATACTAAAACTTAAATCAATTTATTTCAAGAACAATTTATTTATTTTTGTGCAGAAGATAGAATCATGCAGCGAACCAATCCGCGACTCAATGTTAGAGAGAGAGAGAGAGTGATCAAACACGCGAGATTTATACTGGTTCACCGCTCCTCAAGGGTTGCATCCAGTCTTCTCTGCCAACAAGCAAAGAAAATTTCACTAATCACACTCAATTGTAAAACCTATACAATCAAGACACTTTCTTTCAGTTGCACCCTGCAAGAAACTCAACTATGTTGTCATCTTCAACCTTGCACCCTACAATTCCAGATACACAACATACACACACCAGCACACTATAATCCTCTATAGCAATACAAACAATCACTGAATTGAACAAATTTTGTAAAACTAAGAAGTATCTGCAAGCAATTTGAACAAACAGGTTCAAAACGAATTTGCAGAACTCTTCCCTGTGTGATGAAGAAGAAGTGTACAGTGCAGACTTTCACAACCAGTAAAATCTACCCAAGAACACCTTCTTGATCAAAGCTTCCTCATGAAAGTCAATCTTGATTTCCTTCTTGAAAAATTTAAAGCAATTCTCTCTGTGTATTCCTCTATTTTTTGTATAACTCAATATATTTTTAAAATTGTGCAGAAGAGGTGTATTTAACACTATTCCAGTTTGCTTTTAAAACATGTTTAAAAACAATTATTTATTGACCTGTTAACTGGTACAAATTAATCGATTTAAATTCGTTAAATCGACTTATTTTTACCAAAGTCAAAATTTTTGAATTTTGTTTTACAAAAACAGTTCCAATTAACTTTGTTTAGGTTTCACGAGTGACTCCACTGATATTTGAACTTTTGCACATGTTATCATCACCTTCCACACACACACACTAAACTATAACTAAGCCTTCATCTCTTCTTTTTCTTCACTTTGACTGATTTGCTTTGGTTGACTTCATCAAATACCAAATCTGTGAGGGTTCTAACAACCAATCCATTCCTAAAACAATATCCAAATGAGATAAGGGTAGACATATAAGATTTACATGCAAGTAAGTGACGACTAGAACGTCGATAGGAGTATACACGGTTAAATCATATTGTAATAAGGTTATAGGTAACTTTAGATGTTTCACACTATCATGAGATATCAAAGAATGAGTAGCACTTGAATCATATAATACATTGATAAGGTAACCATTTATGATGCATTTACCTTAGATTAAATCTTCATATTGAACAGCTTTAGTACCATTCATGGGAAAACTCTCCCATTTGTCCTCAGTCTTACAATTTTATTCTTTTCTCCACTGTTACTCCCCTCAATACCTTGCTCATTCTTTAACGCTCTGCATCCGTTTCTGTAATGACCCAATTTTCCAAAATTGAAACAAGTTATAGTCTTTGTGGGGTAATTCCTTGATATATGAGATCCTTCATACTGGAAACATTTGATAGGATTGGTTAAATCTGAAGTATTGGCAAAAGAGAAATGGTTTTGCCCTGAAGAATTCCAAGAAGTTTGGGAAGGGCGTTGGTAAGGTTTCTTATTGTTGAATTCATTTCTCGTGTGTCATTGGCCCTGCTTGCCTCCACTGAGTATATCTTGCCTCAATATTATCTTTGAAAATCCTGCAACGGTTTACAAGAGTAGAAAATGAGGAAATCTCTAAATAACTAACCGCCTGTTTAATGTTAACTCTTTGAATAGGGGGAACACTCATCAACTCTCTCATGGAAATAAGGACAAAATTTTGACAACTTATCAAATTTTGCTGCATATTCCTCCTATAGACATTGTTCCTTGACGAAGGTTAAGAAATTCAACTTCCTTCCTCCTCCAAAGGTCTTATGGAAAATTTTCTCCAAAAACTTTTGTTGAAGGACTTCTCGAGTAATTTGTCATCCTTCATATTCCAATGGTTGCTTGGTAAATCTCCACTAGTTTTCAGCTTCTTCGACAAGCATAAAGGCAACAAATGTGACTTTATTTGCATCAACACATGACATTGCCATGAAAATTTTCTCGATTTCTACTATCCATGATTGAGCACCATTAGGATTAAAACTCCCTCAAATTTTTCTGGATTCCTGCGAAAGGTTTCTAATCCTTAATCTTTTGTGGGTTCAACATTTTGTTTTCGATTCTTACTTTCTAAGAAAATTGTCATTCATTCCAACTACTTTCATGTGAAATTTTTGGTCCATTGTTCATATTCTCCTAAAAGAATGAACAATTGTCTTAGTTTTTGCTCGATTATTTTTTTGTTTCGTTGTTCGAATTTTCTCCTTATTGTAGGTGGTAATTCTAGGTTGTGACTTATTCTTAGTTTACCTATCTTACATTTTCTTCTTGAGAAAAATGTAAGAGAAACAATTTGTACTTTTAGACTACAGACCAAATATAATCAATCAATAAAAAGCAAATTTATTTCAAATGTACTTCAAACATAAAGAATTAAGATAAAAACCTATCTTGATTTAGTCGTGAGTGTGCACCCCCACCACTCTATCAAGATTCTTTTCTTCTTAATCATTCGTAAATAATCATTTTAGCCCAAATACAACCACGATTTCACAGATCATTGTTGCACATCCAACTAAAACTTTTAACTATGTCTTGAAACTAGACTTAAATCAATATTTGCATACAGAGAAAACCTAACAAACCCACTACTCTCATGTCATCCTAAGGACGAACTGCTTTGATACCACTAAATGTAACACCATGTCTACTACACACACACACACACACCCCTAAGGACAAACGGCTCTGATAGCACCGTAATCATGATATAATCTCATAGATACAAATGTATATCAACATTTAACATCCTTGTAATTATTCAAAACATATAAGTTTACAACAATGAGAGTTCCACATCATAATGTAGAACTATCTATATATTTTATATATTCTAGATAATTGAGCTAGGTATTTCATAAGTCAATCATTCAAAAAATCTTCCAAAGACTCTTTCTTGGCAACTCTTACTGAGCAGGTTCTACTTCTACTCATACACCAAGTACATATGAAATAAAAAATATATATATACACACACATACATACACACACACATACATACACACACACTACTAAACTTTGACGATGTTAAGCAGGTACCGGATAGTACCAAGTTTGGCCACTTAAATATCGAAGTCAAGGGCACTATTATGAACTATCCAGATATTCACCTACTTGAAATACTGCCTTTGACCTCACCCAGTCCCTGTCTTTCATCTCGCAATGTATAAAATTGTGACTTTCCATAAACAAACACTCATACATTAACCTGGTATCAACTCTTTGAAGCCTAAGACTCTCTCACAACAAACATACTTATGACATTTTCAAGAATCACATAACACAATGACCATCAGGTTATGTCATATTTAACCTAATTCATAAATTGTACACCACATTCAAATATATACAACAATTAAATAATACCCGAGCATACATGCAACTTTCTTTCATCCAAATTTATCAAAAATACATATTTTTACTTTATGTGTAAAAAATGATATTTAAATTATTACAAAATAGAATAAAATAAGAATTAAAGCAATAACTTTAAATAAATATAATTCTTATAAAATCGGATATAACTTAAATAAAATAAACATGATCAATGCGTAATTGAAGATAAAATAAAAATAAATAAATAAACAAGACCAATGTGTAACTAGAGATAAAATAAATAAATAAATAAAATAGGACCAATATGAGACTGGAGATAAAATAAATGAAATAAATAAAATAAACAAAATCAATGTATAACTGGAAATAAAATAAATAAAATAAACATGAGTAGCGTGAAACTAGAGATAAAAGAAATAAAACAAATAGGATCAGTCCAAAATTGGAAATAAAATAAATAATAAATAAAAAAATAAGACCAATGTGAAACCGAAGATAAAATAAATAAATAAATGAAATAAATAGGACTGGTACAAAACTGAAGAGAATAAATTAAAGAAACAGGACTAGTGCATAACTAGAGATAAAATAAATTGGACCAATGTATAACTGAAAATAAAAGAAACAAAATAAATGAGACCAGTGCGTAACTGGAGATAAAATAAATAAGAAAAGAAGGACCAGTGCATAATTGCATATAAAAGAAATAGAGCATATAAAAGAAATAGAGAAACAAAGAGAGTAAGATAATACATAGTTTAAATAGTTTAATATTAATAAAATATTAATAAAACACAATAAGTTTGTTAAGATTAATAAAAAAAAAAACTTAACCTCACTCTCCCTTATCTTAAAATGAAGAGACTCACTAGCTAGAAATAAGGTACAAATATTTTTATAAGATTAAAAGGTTCTCTTGCTTTAAATCATCTTTCTCTTTTCTCTCTTTACCTTCTCTGTTTTTCCTTTCTCCCTCTCCTTCCTTTCTCTTCCTTCTCTCTCTTCCTCTTTTCTCTCTCTCTTTCTTTACTCTCCTATTTCTCCTCTTTCCCTCTCCCGTAACTTTCTCTTCCACCCCATCTGTCTATCTATAAGCCAATTTTCATTCTAATTTAACTTCTTTTTAAATCATCATTGCATATCATTAATTCAATTAATGAAGAGATAATATCTCTTCACCTTATCTTACTATTACTATTATTATTATTAATAATATTATATATATATATATATATATTTATATATATTAAGAAAACAATTATTATATTTCATTTAATGCAATCTTATCTTCTTTTTATTTTCCTTTTTCTTTTATTATCGGTTAGAAACTTCTTTTAAATAATTTATTTTAATAATTATATATATACATATATATTAACAATAATAATTATATTTTTTCAATTTTTGTATTAATTTATTATTTTCTTTTTAAATAATCATAATTCATATACTTTTATATTCATAAATATATCATATTCATAAATAATATACATATTATTCTTATTATTATTTTCATTTTATTTAGTCACAATGTTTTTCTTTAAACTGGTTTATTTTCTAATATTTAAATTTTATTTAAAATACAAAATACTTTTCAAATGAGAATTTAATAACATAAATTAAAGCTTAAGGTTTTCTAATTTAAGATAAAGATAAAATAATTAATATATTTACATAAAAACAAGGATGTTACAATTAGAGTAAGATTGTCTTATTAGAATCTACGAATTGAGCAAGTTCATTTTTTTCCCTGTTTCCTTTGAGTCAGTTTTCAAGTCTTTCTCCTCACCTGAGTCTAGATTGTGATTGCATATACTATTTCTGTTTTCAAGTCTTTCTCCTCACCTGAGTCTAGATTGTGATTGCATATACTATTTCTATCAGTAGGGTTCTAGTGATGTGTTTTCGATAGTTGATCAGGATTCTGTGATACAGGTTATGTTTATGAGATCCCTAGGTTTTTGGAGCCTTTTTTTTTAATTCAAGGGAAGCTAATTGTATGTTTTTATAAATGTTAGTTTAGTTTGAAATAGAACCCTATCTAAAATGATGAATTTGGATGACTATGGTGTGAATCGATTTAGGGTTGTATATGAGTTTGAAAGTGAATAGTGAATGTTATGCATGATATGTGAGATATATTTATGAATGATGAATGGTATGAAATGGTGATCAAGACATAGTATCTTCAGGAAAGGAGATACTAGTGTTGAGGTTTTTAGGATGTGTGTTGTTTGTGGATTTGATCAATAAGGAGGTTCATATGACTGCGACCCGGTGTGAAAAAGAACCGATTGGACCAGATTATATAGATTAATAGTCATGTGGCTACGCTATGTGTGAAAAAGAACTGATTAAACCAAATCATATGGATTAACATGTTCATATGAGTGCACTATAATGTGAAAAAAAAAATTATTGTACCAGAATATAAGGATTACAAGTTCATATGAGTGTGATGCGTTAATAATAATGTGATGTACGAAAGTCTGATGTGATGTAGTTTGGCTAGGATAGAAATTTAATTTATGAATATATGTTTTAAAACTCTTTAGATTACCCTACCCTTCTTTTTGTGGGGAGTTTACTTTGTTTTTAAATCGTGTGTTGCACGTGAGTAGAGGATTTGAGAGATGGTATCACTCCTCAATGAACTGATAGATAAAATTTATTTTATTTTATTTTGTAATTCTATTAATATATTTCTATTAAATCCTCCATGAGATATATTTTAAAATATTAGAATGAATGTATGAATACTTATGCATATGTCTAATATGTTTATTATTGATTTTTTGTGTGATAATTACTATTATATATAAAATATGAGATGTTACATTGTTATGACGAGAAAATTATTTTAGATGTCTAAGAATATGATTGATTACTTTTCATATTTCTAAACATTCCTTTTTTAGTTCAAGTAAATTAAAATAAAGAATTATAAAGGAGGTTAAAACCACTTCTCTCATTTATGTGGAAATATAACTTATGAGAACAAAAACAGTAAATATAAAGGATATAATTTTTCTCAAAATAAAACGTATACGAAAATACCTTTTTAATCTTCTAAAATACAGGAATAAATATTCTTATTTTTATATTTCCAAGAATGCTGAAAAGTTAACGTGTATGATATGCAACTCCTTATATATGATCCTTATTTCCTTTTTTTATTTCTGGTCTTGGAAACGATTTCAAATCTCGAATGCCTTTCTTTTACTTGAAATCCAAACTTAATTAGGAATCCCATTATTCAACGAGAGAACAGGTAAAATCGATTTCTTTAGCTCCACTACTAAAACCTGTGCAAATTGATCCAAAAACACACCCGAAATAGAAAAGAAAATCATGAAAAATATAATAAATAGCAAGAACCCAAAAGAAAACTAATCAAGATTAAATGTTTAAAATAGTTGAAATCTAAGATCAGTTAAATTTGGCAAAACGCTATGTTTACCAAATTAAGAGGTAGGTTGTGTTGTGTGTGAAATACTCCATACTTACCTAAAAGTTTCTCCTAAGTCATCTCCAACCAAATAATTGAACGAAAGAAGCAATTGTACCTTCGGTTCGCTGCTTCTGGCCTGTGTTTGCTTCGGTCATCTTTAGTTTTAGGTTTTGATGTCTCCGTATTTAACCAATAAAATTATGGTCATCGTGAGTTCTTGTTTTTAAAAAGTAAACAACTTCTCAATTATATCTTGTTATTAGGCCTTTAAATAAATAAAAAATCTAATTATTTGAGGATTTTTTTCTAACTCCCTAAAATTATATGTTTTTTATTATTTTATTTTAAGACTTGAGATGATAATAATAATAATAATAATAATAATAATAATAATAATAATAATAATAATAATAATATTATGTTTAACAAAAAGTAAATATTAATATTAGTATACCTTATCAGAGTTAGGATTAATCAGGACAAACATGTAAAATTACTTTTTAATATTAAATACTGGATCGTCTTTCTTATGATATGAAATAGTCTATAACACCAAGGGCATGATAATCTGAAAAAGGCTATTTTTATTATAGTATGGTCAATACGGATATAAGTAGAGCAGTGATACTTTATACTGTAAACAGTAATTTATCTCTATTTGACACTGAAAAATAATATTATTTTATTAAAATATTATATTTTATTATAAAAAACAAGAGTGAAATGGTATAAGTTTTATATAATAATGTCAAAATATATTTATTCAATAAAGATTGTCGTCCCTTTTACAACACGTTCATCAATAAGTAGTCGTCTCTTAAACGATGATTGTATTAATAATTTTGGCATATACCTGTATTACTAAAACTTCTAAAGTTCGAATAATAACTAAATCTTAAAATTCCAGAATCTACTTTCCTAGTATCCAATATTTTTCTAATCAATCTTCTTGAAATTTACTCTGAATACAAAGCAGCTATGATTTAGAGAAGACATTTGATTTAGAGGAGACCTTTGAAGTTGTTAGCTTAAAGTCACTACTACTTTAAACCAAAACAATTAGAAACTTAAATGAGCCCTTGAAATTTTCAAGAACTTTGATTAGTTTCAAAAACTAATATAACAAAAGTATAATTCCGAGAACTAAATTGCTCATTTAGTCTAATTAAAATATAAGAGTACCGTGTAGTGACGTATAACGGTTATGAAAATATCGCATCAAAAATTCTAATGATAGTCAAACTGAAAGATAGATCAATGTAATACCAAGGAAAACAATTATGGAAATCCCTTAGACTGGATTTGATGTAGAAACCAAAAAAAATGCATGGATATATATCTAAAGAATACATGTTATTTATTACCTATATCTAGCCTTCGAATTCGTAGTATCCAGTCCCAATTTACAATTTTGTAACCTCACTAGTAATACATTGGAAATGAATAGGTAAACTTTCTGGCAAAAACGACTATGAAACATAATACTTCCATACATTTTTTTTCTTTTAAATTTCACTTATGCAAGCAAAAATTTACAATATGTATATACAATATACAACAATTTTTTTATCCTTTTCTTCCCTATTACAAGAATGCTAACAGAGCAAATAAATCGAATTATGACGGTTTCGTATCTCAGCTATTCCAATCATTAAAAGAAAAGGAAAACCAAGGGAAAAAATGATACCCGTGGGACATCTTTGACTATGAACAACCTTTATGGGCTAGGAGGAACAACTGAACTAGTATCAATCAATTTTCCAGCAGCTTCATCCATTGGGATCTTGCTCCAACCAGAATTTCTCATGGACAAAATTCTTGCTCGCTCAAGTCCGTTGCCTCTGAATCCAGTCATTCTTGATGACATCATTGGCATCACAAGAACTGATGAAGCATTGATGGTATCCTCCCCAAAACCAAGAGATAATGCGCAAGAAGTCTGCAAAGAGATAACATTCAGTTAGTTATATTTAACTGAATACATTCATTTAGCTATTTCTTGTCTGTTTAGTTGTTTTTGTTTGGGCCATTTATGGGTCTTATCTTGTTTCAACTGTATGCAGCCAGTGACCGATCCACAATGGCAAGTACAAATTTCCTCCCATTCCCTTTCCAGGTTATTCTAAACACCATAGCTGAGAAGTTTGATGATTCCAAATATCGTCTTTAGAAGCAATAGATTGAACATGTTATTAAATCTCAAACTTCAAAGGTTTGTTGTTGATCTGGTTATTCCTTCAATATTTCTCGTTAAAGATGATCATCTTTCTATAACTGTTAATCCCGCATGTGAAAAATGGGAAGTTCAAGATCAAATCTTGCTTTCTTGGCTGCAATCAACTCTGTCCAAGACTATCTTGTCTCGAGTTCTTGGACCAGTTCACTCGTACCAGGTTTGAGAATGGATTCATAATCATTTCTTCACCCAAACCAAAGCTAGGCAAGGTAGTTACGCACTTAGCTTCGTGAACAGTCCCTTGACAACAAGTCTATTGAGAGTTCTTGGGACAAATCAAAAATATTGTAGATGAAATGGCTGAAATTGGTTGTCCAGTCAAACCTGATGAGTATGTTGATGTTATTCTTGAAGATCTTCCACAAGATTATGCACATGTTATTTCTCTTATTGAAAGTAAATTTGAAACACCTCCAATCACGGAGGTTGAGACACTTCTTCTTGCCCATGAATCTCGTACTAATCGTTTTCAACAGAAAATATTTCCCTCGGTTAATTACTCTCAGGCATATGCTACGATACAAGATTGCAAGTTCGCACAAATAATCTTAGTGGAAACCTTATCTTGTTTCAACTGTATGTGGACTTTATAGTCTATATATTGTTTAATCTTCTTTGTAATGTGACCGTTAAGAAATGCAATGCAATAATATTCTGTCTTTCTCTTTTGTGTTTTCTCTCTTTCTCTTTCATACCGAAGTTCAATAGCAAGAACCTTGAAAAATCATTTATCATAACAAGTGGTATCATTTGCAATTAATGTCAATGGAACTGGTAACAATACCTTTGCCTTGACCAACAAATCTGTAATCTTTATTAGCACTGCTTTGACAAATGATCTTGGGTCTTTGTTCTGTGCTTCTTCAGGAGACACTACCAGCCTATAATATAGAGGCAACATGTATCAGGGAAAGCTACCAACATTAACAAGCAAGTACGATAGTCATGAAGAATTAAAGGACAATATGGTCATATATAATTCTATCACAAGTTTTAAGTGACCTTTGGCTGTTTTAGAAGGTCCATGCATAATTTATAATAATAAACTAGAATCTTAACTTTTTTGTTCTCAAACATAAGCAAATTTTAACTCCTTTTACTTTATTTGTTGATCTTTTCCCTAAAATACTTAAACTTTAATTAATGTCTAACTTTTGGTTATACCATCATAATATGTACTGTGATAAGGGCATTGAAGAGATTAATAAAATTTGATACAGTTAACTGATTTATTTAGTCTATGTGATATTAGTATTTTTTTGGTTTTATAAATGAGAATGGAGGTAGTAATTTTTTATGTGGGATACTGTTATTAAGTTGAAACAGACCTACAGAATAAATGTAAGATGATGTCATTAACTAGTAGTAGTACATCAATCATTTTGCTTCCCTTCAGTGATGTTTCATAAATATAGTAAACTATGAGGCTACAAGTTCTTCACTTTATGCAAGTCACGCAAAGGGGTTATACTGCACCTGTTCACTTCTGTTGAAGTGGCAGAAGACACCATTGAATCCAAAGAACCATCTTTCGGCTCAGGACCTGAAAAAAATAGTTACTTATTATCCTCTGCATACTTTGAATTATGTAAAACCTAAAATAACTATAAATTTATATTACCTTTTGATTCATCTGGTGCCAGTAAAGAAATGCCAATAAATACACACATCATTCCGAGTATAAACATTGTTGTCCTTAATGCATCAAATACCTGCTTTTAGGAAGGTAAGTGTTACATGACACCTAAATTCATTATGTAAACACATTCAGCATTCATCAAAGTAATGATACAAACACTCACCATACAAAGATAAAATTAAAAAAAAAAATACTAGTGATACAAGAGTCAAAGCTTGAGAAACATTTACTTCTAGATTCTAGAAGGTACACTAGATGACTCTGTCTACTTACTACAGACCAGAGATCAGATAAATAAATGGAGACAAGCTGCATTTATCAGCTGCATATCTCAGCATTTGATAGAAACTTTTGCTCGCAAATAGCCGTATTTATATTCTTCAAAAATTTTACCTTTATTCAACTAAAAATAATAAAAGCAACTGGTTTCAAAATATTGAATAAAACCTGAAATGTTGAAATTAGTTGATTCGAAGGGTAAGGTAGTTGAGAAAAACCAAGGGAACGATTCAAACCAAATATGAATCTAATAACAAAAGAAAAAATAAATAAAAAAATTGGACCCTCGTGGCTCAGCAACAATTAATATTGTCCCATTTGCTTGCAATAAATTTTCAATCTATGACCCTAGTTAATTAATTAGTTAATTAATGATATCAGGGGTGCCAATCAAGCCCTATATATGAAAGACAACGTTTTTTCTTAAAAATATAGCGATTTCTTCTCAGTTATTCTCTTGTACCTAACATACACATCTTCAGTTCCTGGCAAATTTTACATTTTGAAATATACATTTCTTTTGTCATCCTAAATAGTTCAGCTTCTATCAATCATGGGATACTCTGCTATATTTCTGTTTGAACATTTTGTTTCTTGTTCACATTGAGCATTTTCAATCTATTATTGGACACTGATGGTCTTTAAAAGGAATTTCTAAATCTAAAGCTACTTTGCTCTATAAATTCCTTCGTCTTGGACCTGATTTACATCACCAAAATTTTACACCATTTTGATTACAAATTTAGAGAATTACAGGACGGTTTCCAGTAGATATGCAACTTCATATCTCTAGAAGCCTGTAAATACACTGTTGCATTTCTTTCCCACTGAAAAAGATATCCATTTGTTTAAGGGTTTCTTGACAGAGCCAACGTACTTGTATCCGTTCCATTTTCCTTCGTATTATGAATGTCTGAGGCTGCTTACATGCCATTACAATTTTTATGCCTATCTTCAGTTTCTTCTAACAGTGTATACATACATATATACATACATATATCTATATAGATATATATAAATGTATCTATCTATAGATAGATACATGTATATATCTATAGATAGATACATGTATATATAGATATATATATATATACATATACATAT